>CDZT01024652.1_pt1 | contig 132102 bp, 139 predicted proteins | sample 557531 | NCBI WGS metagenome assembly CDZT01 (sample SAMEA3182066, study PRJEB8094) | gut metagenome | biome: human; feature: gut; material: Stool; isolation source: human stools | place: Canada | collected 2013-03-05
GTTCACGCTGTTGAACTATTGGAAAAAGTCAGGATCAGAGGGAGTGCCGTACTGGCAGACCGGGCATATGGTGCTCGGGCAATTCGGGAATATATCTCAGCGCACGGGGCCAGTTATGTGATCCCGCCGCAAAGCAACGTTTCCGATCCTTGGCCGGTTGACTGGCACCTGTATAAGGAGCGCCATCTGGTGGAGTGTTTTTTCCAGAAAATCAAGTGGTTTCGCAGAATCGCCAGCAGATATGACAAGTCGGATGCTTCCTTCCTGGCCTTTGTGTATCTTGCCTCCATCGCTGTTTTGTTGCTTTAGCACAATCTCCACCTTTTTTCAAACAAACCCTACATCGAAGGGCTTTTCCTCTCCTCCGCGGTAAGCGGCAACCCCGACTGCACCACCGAGCGGATGATGGAAGCCCTGCGCATTCTGCGGGAGGAATATGGCTTTGCCGGATATATCCACGCCAAGGCCATTCCGGGGGCCGACCCGCTGCTGACCTATCGTCTGGGCCTGCTGGCCGACCGCCTTTCGGTAAACATCGAGCTGCCCAGCGAACAGAGCCTGAACCGGCTGGCCCCGGACAAGGCCCGCTCCGCCATTCTGGCCCCCATGGGACAGATTCGGGACGGCATCCGCCTCTCCCGGCAGGAGCTGGCCAAGTACCGCCACGCGCCCCGCTTCGCCCCGGCGGGCCAGTCCACCCAGATGATCGTGGGCGCCACCCCCGAGAGCGACCTGCACATCCTCCGCCTGACCGAGGGGTTATACCGGAAGTATCAGCTCAAGCGGGTCTTTTACTCAGCTTATGTGCCCGTGTCCGACAGCGCCCTGCTCCCCGCCCGCCAGGAGTTCAAGCCGCCCCTGCTGCGGGAACACCGGCTCTATCAGGCCGACTGGCTGCTGCGCTACTACCACTTCCGCGCCGCCGAGCTGCTGGACGAGACCCATCCGAACTTTGATCCCCGCCTGGACCCCAAGTGCTCCTGGGCGCTGCGGCATATGGAACGCTTTCCCGTGGAGGTCAACCGGGCCGATTATGAGACCCTCCTGCGGGTGCCCGGCATCGGCGTACGCAGCGCCCAGCGCATCCTCACCGCCCGCCGCTGCGGAGGGCTCACCTTTGCCGGGCTCAAGACCCTGGGGGTGGTGCTCAAGCGCGCCCAATACTTTCTCACCTGCTCCGGGCGGATGCTGGAGGGCCTGCGGGTGAATTCCGACGGGGTGCTCCGCCATCTGGCGGAGCAGGAGCGGAGCCTGCTGGCCCAACAGGCTCCGCAGCAGCTCTCGCTCTTTGACGCCATCCGTTGACAAAGGCGTTTTGTTGCCCCACGCCCGAAAAGGAGGACGCACAATTGGAGGTCTGGCCCCAGGTTTCTTATCAATATGACGGCAGCTTTGCCGGTTTTTTGTCCTGCGTGTTCGAAAGCTACGTGCACAAAGAGGCCCCGGTCTGCTTTTCCACTCCCGCCGACCCCCGGCTCTCCCTGTGGCCGGAGCGGGCGGTGGAGACCGACCGCGCCCACGCCCAGCGGGTCTGGCGCTCCCTGGCGCGCAGGATCTCCGCCGATGCCCAGCGCCTGGTCTATCGCAGCTTTCTCACCTGCCTGGAGGAGCGGGAGCTGCATCTGTGGCGGTTCATCGCTCTGGGGTACGAACGGGGCGGCGGGGTCATGCGCGAGCTGACCGACCCCCGGCTTGCCGTACTGCGCAAGGCCGACCAGCATCTGTGCGGGGAGGCTCAGCTGCTCCGCGGCTTCGTCCGTTTTTCGGACCAGGGCGGGGTGCTTGTGGCTGAGATCGAGCCCAAGAACCGGGTCCTGCCCCTGCTGCGGCCTCACTTCTGCGCCCGCTGCTCCGGGGAAGCCTTCGTCATCCACGACCGCACCCACCACGAGGCCCTGTTTTCCCGGCCCGGCCGGTGGGACATCGTACCGGTGGAAGGGTTTCAGGCCGGCGTCCCCGACCGGCGGGAGCTGGACTACCGGCAGCTGTGGCGCCGGTTTTACGACGCCATTGCCATTGCCGAGCGTTATAATCCCAAATGCCGCATGACCCACATGCCCAAGCGCTATTGGAACACGATGACGGAATTTCAAACAGAGACGCCGGACGGCCGCGGCAGCCCACCCGGCGCCCCGCCGCGAAAGGAGCTCACGGGATGAAACAGGTCCAAATCACCGTATTACGCAAACAGCTCTACGAGGACTTCGCAAGCGAATTCCTGACTGACGCGCCGGAGGAGTGCGCATGCGTTTTCTTCCAGGAGGGGGACCGCTTCCTCTACACCGGCGGGGCGGAGATGCCGGAAGGCTTCTGTCCCTGGGCCTGGATCGACCTCTACCGCACGGTATCCGCGCTGTCCACCGGCTCCTCCTACACCCCCTGGCAAAAGCGGGACGGGGTCAGCGTGGTCTGCTGCACCGACGGCATCCGTCCGGTCACCTTTCTGCTGGAGGCCCTGTAGCTGCAAAGGGACCCGGCGCGGTAGCCCCGCGCCGGGTCCCTTTGCAATGTACTTACGCGCTGTGGGCCTCCTGCCAGCGCAGGGTGCTCGGGATATGGGGCGGGTTGCCCTTGAAATCCCGGTCAAACCAGGCCGGGACCGGTTCTTCCGCCGCGACGGCCCGGAAGAATGCCCCAAGCTGCTCCGCCGTCTCCTCCACCGCCCGCTCCAGCAGGCGGTCCAAATCCGCGTTGCTCTCCGCCGCAGAGGGGTGCGGCTCCTCTTTCAAGGCGATGCCCTTGGCGGAGCGAATGGGCAGCATATGACTCACCGCACCGATCACCCTTCCCCGCTTGGTTCCGCAGGAGCGGGCCAGAAAACCGATCAAAAAGGTCATGGCGCGATAGGCCTGCCGTACCTGCCCCGGCGAGGCATGCACGAAGGCCCGGGCGGCGGCCTGCCAGACCGCGCCGTCCTCCGGCGCCGCCGGCAAATGGGCCCTGCCGCATGGATCCAATCCATCGTCCTCCATCAGCATCCGGTCATACTCCCCCTCCATGGCCATGTGGGAGATGGGGCCTTCGGCGGCCCGTTCGTCCACATAGCCGTGGCAGGCGCTGTCCAGCGCCAGATGGCAGAGAAAGCCCGCCGTGTAGCCTACGGCCTGCGGCTGGCCCTCCTCGACCGCCTGGCGCAGCCGCTCTGCGGCGGGCAGCGCGGAGCGGCGGTGCATCCGTACCCCTTCCCGCCGGACGGCGTTGGGGCGCAGCGGCTGGTAAAAGAACAGCGGGTCCGGCCCCAGGCACCCCAGGTCGAAGGCCTCCCGCTCTGCGGCGATCGCGTCGGCAAGCCCTTGCGGAAGCGCTTCCAGCACCTTGCCGCCAAATTTCAGATGGGCATAGTAATTGGGCATGGTATGCTCTGGTTCCTCCTTACAGATCCGGGCGGCTCAGGAGAACGGCGGTTGATCCCGGCCCTGCGCAGGCCGCCCTGCGATTGCTCTACCTGACATTATAGCACAGCCGTCAAGCGTGGGAAGCAAAAACCGTCGGCAGTTTCCCCGGCGCCCGGGGAACTGCCGACGGTCCTTTCCGTTTATTTGATCGCAGGAAGGCCGCCCGGCCTGCCGGCATCCCGGCCATCAGCCGCCCAGATAGGCCTTCTTGACCGCCTCATCCTCCAGCAGCTGCTTTCCGGGACCGCTGAGGGTAATACGCCCCGTCTCCAGCACATAGCCGCGATGGGCCACTGAGAGGGCCATCTGAGCGTTCTGCTCCACCAGAAGGATGGTGGCTCCGCCCTTGTTCAGTTCCTGGATGATATCGAAAATCTGCTCCACCAGGATGGGGGCCAGACCCATGGAGGGTTCGTCCAGCATCAGCAGCCTGGGGTTGGACATGAGCGCGCGCCCCATGGCCAGCATCTGCTGCTCACCGCCGGAAAGGGTGCCCGCCACCTGGCGGCGGCGCTCCTTCAGCCGGGGGAACTGCTCGTACACCCGCTCCAGACCGGGGGCAATGGTGCTGCTGGGCTGGGTGAAGCCGCCCATCTCCAGGTTCTCCTCCACGGTCATCTGGAGGAAGACCCGGCGCCCTTCGGGCACCTGGGCCAGGCCGCGGGAGACCAGCTTGGCGGCAGACACGCCGCTGATGTTCTCCCCCAGGAAGGTGATGGAACCGGTCTTGGAGCGCAGCAGACCGGACACGGTCTGGAGCGTGGTGGATTTCCCCGCCCCGTTCGCACCGATGAGGGTGACGATCTCTCCCTCCTCCACCTCGAAGGAGACGCCCTTGACCGCGTGGATGGCGCCGTAATAGACATTGATATCCTGTACGCTCAGCAGCATCGTCTTACGCCTCCTTATGGGTACCCAGATAGGCCTTGATGACCTCCGGGTTGTTCTGGATCTCCTCGGCCGTGCCTTTGGCGATGACCTGGCCGAAGTTGAGCACGCAGATGCCCTCGCAGATGCCCATGACCAGGCTCATATCGTGCTCGATGAGCAGGATCGCGATCTGGAAGGTATCCCGGATCTTGACGATGTTCTCCATGAGCTCGGCCGTCTCCGAAGGATTCATGCCCGCCGCCGGCTCGTCCAGCAGCAGCAGGGAGGGATTGGTGCCCAGGGCCCGGACGATCTCCAGCCGCCGCTGGGCGCCGTAGGGCAGGGCTCCCGCCTTTACGCCGGCCAGATCCTGCATGTCAAAAATGGACAGAAGCTCCAGGGCCCGCTGGTGGGCGGCCTTCTCCTGCCGCCAGTAGTTGGGCAGGCGCAGGATGCCCGAGAGCATGGAATAGGGCTCCTGATTGTGCAGGCCGATCTTTACGTTGTCCTCCACGCTCAGATTGCTGAACAGGCGGATGTTCTGAAACGTGCGGGCGATGCCCATGCGGTTGATCTGCACGGTGGTCTTGCCGGAGGTATCCATGCCGTCCAGCAGGATGGTGCCCCGGGTGGGCTGGTATACCTTGGTCAGCAGATTGAATACCGTGGTCTTGCCCGCGCCGTTGGGACCGATGAGTCCCGCGATCTCGGTGCGCCCAATGGTCAGGTTGAAATCGTCCACCGCCCGCAGGCCGCCGAAGTCGATGCCCAGATGGCTGCATTCCAGGATGGGAGATTTGTCGATATCCCGTTCGGGGATGATGGAGTGGCTGGGCACGGGCACCATCTTGGGCTTGTCAAATTTCTTAGCCATCAACGCTGGCCCCCTTCCGTTTGGGAATGATCCGGGCAAAAAAGCTCTTGAGCATGGGGTTGTTGGTCGCCAGCATCACCAGGATCAGCACGATGGCGTACACCAGCATCCGGTAGGTGGCAAATCCGCGCAGCGCCTCCGGCAGGATGGTCAGGGCTGCGGCGGCGATGATGGAGCCCCACATCCGGCCCAGGCCGCCCAGCACCACGAAGACCAGGATGAGAATGGAGGTGTTGAAATCGAACTTGGTGGCGATGACGGCGGTCTGCCCCTGGGCAAACAGCGTGCCCGCCGCCCCGGCCAGCGCGGCGGAGAGGACAAACGCCATCATCTTGTACTTGGTGACGCCGATGCCCACGCTCTCTGCGGCAATACGGTTGTCCCGGATGGCCATGATGGCCCGGCCCGCCCGGCTGTTCACCAGGTTGAAAATGATGATCAGAGCCACCAGGATCAGGAGAAAGCCTGCGGTGAAGGTGGAGATCTTCTGGATGCCCGGAATCCCCATAGGGCCGTTGAGGATCATGCGCCCTCCCTCGCCCAGGGTCATGGTGTTTTTGAGGAAGCTGACGTGGAGCCCCACGCCGTCCATACCGATGTACAGATTATTGACGATGCTCTTGATGATCTCACCGAACGCCAGCGTGACGATGGCCAGGTAGTCGCCGTTGAGGCGGAGCACCGGGATGCCGATGAGGAAGCCCGCCACGGCGGCGCAGCCCGCGCCCACGATCATGGACACCAGCAGCCGCACCGGCGCGGAGGGAAGGGCGGCCTGGAGGCTGACCGCAGCCACCGTGCCCGCAAAGGCGCCCACGCTCATAAAGCCCGCGTGCCCCAGAGAGAGCTCGCCCAGAATGCCAACCGTCAGGTTCAGGGACAGGGCCATGACCACATAAGCGCAGATAGGCACCAGCTGCCCCTGAAGGGTGGAGCTCAGCCCGCCCCCTGCGCTCAGCGCCTGGAGGATCACAAAGGCAGCGACCACCATGACGTAGGTCAAACCGTTGGCCCTTGAAGTCTTGCTCAGTCGTTTCATATCCGCCACCTCAAACTTTCTCGCGGACCAGCTTGCCAAGCAGGCCGGCAGGCTTCACCAGCAGGACGACGATGAGCACGGCAAAGACGATGGCGTCGGAGAGCTGGGTGGACAGGTATGCCTTGGCCAAAATCTCGATGACGCCCAGCAGGATGCCGCCCAGCAGCGCCCCCGGGATGGAGCCGATGCCGCCGAAAACGGCGGCGGTAAACGCCTTGATGCCGGGCATGGAGCCGGTGGTGGGCTGGAGGGTGGGATAGGAGGAGCACAGCAGCACGCCCGCGATGGCCGCCAGGCAGGAGCCGATGGCAAAGGTCATGGAAATGGTGGTGTTCACGTTGATCCCCATCAGCTGTGCCGCCGCCTTGTCCTCGGAGCAGGCCCGCATGGCCTTGCCCATCTTGCTTTTGCTGGTAAACAGGGTCAGGGCGATCATGATGACGATACAGGCCGCGATGGTCACGATGGAGGCATAGGAGAGGTTCAGCTGCCCTTCAAACAGGCTGATGCCGGTCTTGACGGCCCCGGTCTCCCGGTCGGTAACGGTAAAAAAGGTGGGGAAGATCTTCGGGTTGGAGGTCCAGAGCAGCTGCGCGGCATTCTGGAGGAAGTAGCTCATACCGATGGCGGTGATGAGCACGGCCAGGGAGGTGGCCTGCCGGAGCGGCTTGTAGGCCAGCCGCTCGATCACCACGCCCAGGGCGGTGCAGACCGCCATGGCCAGGAGTACGCCCAGGATGGGGGGCAGTCCGAAGCTGGAGCTGGCAAAGAAGCAGACGTAAGCTCCGACCATAATCACGTCCCCGTGGGCAAAATTGAGCATCTTGGCAATGCCGTACACCATGGTGTACCCCAGGGCGATGATGGCGTAGACGCTGCCCAGGCTGATCCCGTTGATCAGATGGTTCAGGAAGGTCATAACACACACCTCGTAATTCTCTCTCGGGTCCGAGTCCGGACCGGCGGACCGCGCCGCTCGTCCAAACAGGACCGCAACTTCTCTGTCGTCCTGAGCGAAGGGGAGGAAGCGCTTCCTCCCCTTCGCTCGGGACGACACGGCGGGACAAAAACAGAAGTAAGAGGGCTGCCGTTTCGGGCAGCCCTCTCGGAACTTCCGTAAGGGCGGGATAAATACCGCTGTTCTGTATGGCAGCTGTGTCCGGGCTTAGTCCATGCCCACGTAAGCGCCGTTGGCAATGACCATGCCCTTGGGGCTCTTGGAGACCGCGCCGGTCTCATCCCAGGTCATCCCCTCGCCGGTCAGGCCGTCAAAGGAGAACTCAGGGGAGGTGAACTGGGCGATCAGCAGGTCGCACAGCTCACTGGCGCTCATATCGGAGGTAGCGCCGGCATTGGTCAGGGCCTGATAAATGGCATAGACGCAGTCGTAGGCGTCGGCGGCAAACTGGTTGGGAATATCGCCGTACTTCTCCTGATACTTGGTCACAAAACTCCGGGTAGCGTCATCTTCGGCGTCGGCGTTGAAGGGGGTCAGCAGCATAACGCCTTCCGCCAGGGCGGTGTCGAAGCCGTCCAGCGTCAGGATGCCGTCCATGCCGTCCACGCCGAAGAACGTGGGCGCATACCCCACAGCCTTGGCCTGGGCCAGGATCAGCGAGGCGGGCGTGTAGTACATCGGCAGGAAGATCAGGTCGGCGCCGTTGGTCTTGGCGTCGGCAATCTGGACGGAGAAGTCGGTCTGGCTGTCCTCGGTAAAGGTGGTGGTGGACACGATCTCCAGGCCCAGCTCGGCGGCCTTGGCGACAAAGCTGTTGTAGATGCCGGTGGAGTACACGTCGTCGTTCTTGTAGATGACGGCGATCTTCTCGCCCAGCGTCTTATCCGAAATGTACTGCGCGGAAGCGGAGCCCTGGTTGGGGTCCATGAAGCACATCTGGAACGCGTTGTCCTTCCGGGGGATGTTCACGGTGCCGGTCAGAGGATCGGCCACGCCGCCCAGCACGTCGGTGGAAGAGGCGGAAGGCGTCAGCAGGAAGATGTGGTCGGCGTTGCTCTCGGAAGAGGTGGCCACGCAGGGGGTGGATGTAACGGAGCCCAGGAAGATCTGCAGGCCCCAGTCCTTCAGGGTGTTATAGGCGTTGCCCGCCTTCTCGGCGTCGTGGGCGTCGTCCTCATAGCGCAGGTCGAACCGGATGTCGCCGTTCAGGGCGTTGATCTCCTCTACGGCGATCTCGGCGCCCTGCTTGGCCGCGTTGCCGTAGATGGCCGCGCCGCCCGTCAGGGGGCCGGTGCCGCCCAGCTTGAACGCGGACGTGCTGCCGCCGGCGGGGGCGGTGCTTTCGGGCGCGCCGGTCTCGGGGCTGGTGGTCTCAGGCGCGGGGGAACTGGCGGTGCCGCCGCTGCCGCCGCAGCCGGCCAGCAGGGAGAAGCAAAGGGCACCCGCCATGGCAAGAGACAGGATGCGGGATTTCTTCATCATTCATTACCTCCTTTAAGGTTGTTGACAATTATATCTTCCCACAGCAAAATTGTCAACCGCTAAAATGCACAATGGCCGTCCAATACGGACAGCCATTGTGGGAGATATCGACAATTTTAAAACGCGCCGGTCTAAATTACCAGCCCGCCGTTCGGCGCCAGCACCTGTCCGGTAATGAACCGGGCGGCGTCAGAGGCCAGAAAACAGACCGACTGCGCCACGTCCTCCGGCGTGCCGATGGTCCCCAGCGGGGTCTCCTCCGCCAGCGCCGCCAGCGTCCCGGCATCCAGGCGGGCGTTCATTTCGGTATCAATGACCCCCGGGGCCACGCAGTTGACCGTGATGCCCGAGGGGCCCAGCTCCTTGGCCAGAGCCTTTGTCAGGCCGATGACCGCCGCCTTGGAAGCGGAATAGGCCGCCTCGCAGGAGCCCCCCACCTGCCCCCACATGGAGGATACCGTCACGATGCGCCCCGCCTTCCGGTGGATGAAGTGGGGAAGCACGGCCCGGATGCTGTGGAAGACCCCATCCACATTTACGGCGAACATCCGCCGCCAGTCGGCGTCAGTCAAATCGCCAAACAGTTTCTGCTGGGAGATTCCGGCATTGCATACCAGAATGTCAAGTTGACAAAATTTATCTAACACATTGTCAACCATATCTTGTACCTGGACCGGGTCGGCCACGTCGGCCTGAAGGGCCAGTCCCCCGACCTGGGCCGCCAGAGCCTCTGCCTGGCCCCGGGAGCCGCGGTAGTTTATGACCACCCGGCACCCGTCCGCGGCAAAGCGCCGGACACAGGCCGCGCCGATGCCGCGACTGCCGCCGGTAATAAGAACGACCTTTTGTCCCATTTTGTTATCGTCCTTTCAGCCAGTCCACGCACAGGGGATGCCATGCAGCTGCGTGGGCATTGCAGTGATCCTCGTCCCGGGCGCTCTCCTGGTCGGCCAGCCCCATGGCATGCGGCCCGTCCGCAAAGAGATGCAGCTCAAAGGGCACCTCCGCCGCCCGCAGCGCGCGGGCATAATCCAGCGTATTTTCCACCGGGACGGTCGCATCCCGCACAGTGGCCCACAAAAAGACGGGCGGGTGGCCCGGCCGGACCTGCCGGTCCAGCCGCAGCGCCTCCGGCGCTCCGATCTCCTCCAGCAGCGCCGCCAGGTGGACCACCGGATAGCCCAAAACCGCCGCGTCAGGCCGCACCTGATCCGGCGTCAGGCCCAGCGCCGCTCCGATCGCCGGATCCTCCCAACGGCCCGACAGATATCCCGCCAGATGTCCGCCTGCCGAAAAACCGCATACAGCCACCCGGTCGGCACGAAAGCCGTACTCCGCCGCATGCGAGCGAAGGAAGGCCACCGCTGCGGCCGTCTCCAGCAGAGGCTGGGGCCAGCGTCTGGGCAGCACACTGTAATCCAATACAAAGGCTTGGATCCCCGCCGCCAAGAAGGCCAGCGCCACGGGCTCGGACTCCGCGGGCGCCAGGCGCCGGTAGGCCCCGCCCGGGAGGATAAGCACCGCCCAGCGCTTGCCGTCATCGGCCAACAGGCCGGTGTGTTCCCGGCAATAGGCCCGCAGCCGGACTCCTTCCCCCGCCGTCAGCCCCGGATGCAGCTCTGCGGGGCCAAATTCCCGGTACAGCATATCTCCCGCTCCTTTTTCTCCGTTCGCCAGCTTTCTCCCTTTGCTCCAGTATAGCAGTTTCCTTCACTCTTTAAAAGAGGAATTCGGAAAAAAGTATTGACAAGTCGTCCTGTTGCGGATATAATAATCTTCGCTGTCTGGACGATTAGCTCAGCTGGTAGAGCATCCGCTTGACGTGCGGGAGGTCACAGGTTCAAGTCCTGTATCGTCCACCAGATCAAAGCTCTGGAACCATATGGGTTCCAGAGCTTTTTGCAAATGCTGTTCAAGCAGGGCAGGGCCGCAGAGGACGGGATGGGATCCCGTCCTCTGCAGCCCTGCCTCATCCCACAATTTCAGCCGGATTTCGAGGGGCTTCCTCCAGATCTTGCAGCCTTTGAAGCGGTCCTCATCCATTCCACCGGCGCCGATCCTGTCGCGGCGCAGGCGTGTGGGCGGCACGGCTCTGCCCTGTGCTATCCCATGGAACCGCGGCAGGCGCGTAAAAAAAGAAGACACGCTTCCAGCGTGTCTTCTTTTTTGGTGGAGACGACAGAACTCGAATCTGTGACCCCTTGCGTGTGAAGCAAGTGCTCTACCGGCTGAGCTACGCCTCCATATTTGGTGACCCGTACGAGACTCGAACTCGTGTTACCGCCGTGAAAGGGCGGTGTCTTAACCACTTGACCAACGGGCCATGTTGCCCAAGCGGGCCGGGGTCCCTTCCCGAAGGAAAGTCCCAAAAGACGGCACGTGCCGTCTTTTGGGTCTGGTAGCGGCACCTGGATTTGAACCGGGGACACTGCGGGTATGAACCGCATGCTCTAGCCAACTGAGCTATGCCGCCTTGTCAGGCCCTGCCACACAGGGCAAGAGTTAGTATACCCGATTTGTCCCGGCTTGTCAATCTTTTTTTACGGAAAATCAGTCGATTTTATACCCCACGCCCCATACCGTTTTGATGAACCGGGGATTCCGGCTGGGCTCGCCCATTTTCTCCCGCAAACGGCGGATGTGTACCATAACGGTATTGTTCCGGTCCAGATACTTTTCTCCCCATACCGTCTCAAACAGGCGCTCGGCGGAGATGACCTGTCCCCGGTTTTCACACAGCATCCATAGGATGTCAAACTCAATGGGCGTCAGATTCAGCTCCCGGTCGTAGAGCTGGCACTCATGCGTGCCCCGATTGATGACCAGGCCGTTGAAATCGATCAGGTCCCGGCTCTCGGAGGACTTGTCCGCCTCGTTATAGCGGGTATAGCGCCGCAGCTGCGCCTTCACCCGGGCCACCAATTCCAGGGGATTGAAGGGTTTGGTGATGTAGTCGTCCGCGCCGATGGTCAGCCCTGTGATCTTGTCCATATCATCCACCTTGGCGGTGAGCATAAGCACCGGAAAGTGGTGCTCCTTGCGGATCTCCCCGCACAGGGTAAAGCCGCTGATATCGGGCAGCATCACGTCCAGAATGGCCAGATCCAGCCGCTCGCGGGCCACGCAGGCCAGCGCTTCGGTGCCCGTGCCGCATTTGAAGACGGTGCACCCCTCGCTTTTCAGGTAGACCTCCACCAGATCGGCGATCTCCGGCTCGTCGTCTACAACCAGGATATTGGCATCCATGGCACGCTCCCCTTTCAGCGGTATTCCAGTGTGCCGCGGCAACTCTGCAAAGCGGTTGCTTCAGCCGGCGTACTTTGCCATCAGTGCTATTATAACCAATCTGCCGCAGGCAGGTCAAGCCAGGCGCATCATTGTAAGAAAAACATCAGGAACGGGCGCGAAAAAGAGCCGGGCCCGCGTTCGCAGGCCCGGCTGACCGGTTTTCGCCTTACTCGTCCCAATCGGCGTAGTCGTCCGTCTCGTCATGGCAGCAACAGAGCTTCTTCTCTGCCAACAGCCCCTTCACACGGTCGACGAAATCGACGATCTTATCCCAATAGAGAACCACAGTGTAGGCCAGAGCGGCCAGGATGGTGAGAATGGTGAAAAATTTCACCACACCGCAAAAAAACTTTTTCATCGTGCAGGCAGCCTCCTTACCGTTTTTGCTGCTGATCCATTGCTATCCACAGTTTACACGTTTCTTTCCCAAAATACAAGTGCGCCGCCCTACTTTCTTGAAACTTTTTTCCCTTGTAATTTGCATGAAAATAGAATACAATATAGAAACGAATGAAAAGAAATCGGCCGTCTTCGCGGCGGCCTGCTTGCATTTTCCCAGAAAGGACGGGATTCCATGAAGCTGCAAACTGAAAAGGGCGAGATTACCATCAGCAGCGAGGTGTTTACCCACATCACCGGCGCGGCGGCGACCAACTGCTACGGCGTCAAGGGGATGGCGATCCGCTCCGCAACCGACGGGCTGGTCCACCTGCTGCGGCGGGAGTCCATGGCCAAGGGCGTCAAGGTGACCTATAACGACGATGCCACCGTCTCCATTGAGCTGCACATCATCGTGGACAACGGCGTCAATCTGATGGCGGTCAGCCGCTCCATCATGAGCGAGGTGCGCTATATCGTCAGCCGTACCACCGGCGCCGAGGTGCGCAACGTAGACGTGTGCATCGACTCCATGGTCATCGGCTGACCCCTGGTCCGCCATCGAAAGGAAGGAACACAGACATGAGAGAGTGTATTGACGGAGCGTCGTTTGCTCAGGCGATCATCCACGCGGCGGCCTCCATCAATCTACAAAAGCAGCAGATCAACGAGCTCAACGTCTTCCCCGTGCCCGACGGGGATACCGGCACCAATATGAGCCTGACCATCTCCACCGCTGCTGCCGAACTGCGCAAAAAGCACCCCAAGACGGTGTCAGACGCCGCCGCCGCCAACGCCTCCGCTCTGCTGCGGGGCGCCCGGGGCAATTCCGGCGTCATCCTCTCCCTGCTTTTCCGGGGGTTTGCCAAGGCCGTGAAGGACAAGGACGTCATCGACGGCCGCGAGCTGGCCATTGCCCTGGACTTTGGCGTGGCCGCCGCCTACAAGGCGGTGATGAAGCCCGCCGAGGGCACGATCCTTACCGTCTCCCGCCTGGCCGCCGCCCGGGCGGCTGACGCCGCGCGGGCCACGCCCAACGACCCGGAGGCCGTGCTGGAAGCCGCCATCGCGGAGGGCCAGCTCGCCCTGGAGAACACCATCAACCAAAACCCCGTACTGAAAAAGGCAGGGGTCGTAGACGCCGGCGGCAAGGGGTTTCTGGTCATTCTTCAGGGGATGCTGGACTCGATGCGCGGCCTGCCCCTGCCTGAGGAGAGCGGGGACCACGCCAAGCCCGAGCAGAAGACCGACTACGCCGCCATTGCCGCCGAGGAGATCACCTTTACCTTCGACACGGTATTCATCGTCCGCAAAACCACCCGGAAAAGCCTGGAAGCCTTCCAGGCCTATCTCAACAGCATTGGCGACAGCCTGGTCATCGGCGAGGACGACGATGCGTTCAAGGTGCATGTCCATACCGACATCCCCGGCGCCGCCCTCACGGAGGCCCAGAAGTACGGTACCCTGGAGCTGGCCAAGATCGAGAACATGCGCACCCAGGCGGAGGATCTGGCCGCCGGCCGGCACATTCAGAGCACCGACGACCTGGAGGAGGCCGATCATTCCCACGCAGGCCGGAACGTCGCCCCGCCGGAAAAGCGATACGGCGTGGTGGCCGTCGCGGCGGGCGCAGGCCTGGCGGAGGTCTTCCGGGATCTGGGCGCCGACGGCGTCATCAGCGGCGGTCAGACCATGAACCCCTCCACGGAAGATATCATGCGGGAGATCGACCGCACTCCGGCTGAAATCGTCTACGTACTGCCCAACAACAAGAACATCATCATGGCCGCCGAGCAGTGCATCCCTCTGGCCGAGGGCAAGCGGGTGGTGGTGCTGCCTACCAAGACGGTGCCTCAGGGCATTTCCGCTCTGATGGTGATGGACCCGGAGGGTTCCGAGGAGGACAATACCGCCGCCATGACCGAGGCGCTGGGCCGCGTCCACACCAGTGAGATCACCTATGCCGCCCGGGACTCTGATTTCGACGGTTTTGCCATCCAGCGGGGCGACTATCTGGCCCTCACCGAGCATCAGCTCTTCGGCACCGACCGGAAGCTGGATAAGCTCCTGCGCCGTTTGGCGGAGGCCGAGCCCCAGCAGAATGCGGAATTTATCAACATCTTTTATGGGGAGGACGTGTCGGAAAAGGACGCCCAGAAGTCGCTGAAGCTTTTCACCGACGCCTGTCCCAATGCGGAGATCACCCTGCTGTCCGGCGGGCAGCCCGTTTACTACTATATGATCTCCGCGGAATGAGCCGTTGAGACCGGAGCGCGTCTGCAAAGCCGCCCCGGGCGCGGCCCAATCCGGCAAACACACAAAAGGACCGGTTTCCCACCAGCCTGCAAGCTGGTGGGAAACCGGTCCTTTTGCCGTTCACAGTACCTTGGACAGGAACTCTTTCGTCCGCTCCTCCCTGGGGTTGGCGAAAAAGGCCTGCGGCTCGTTCTGTTCCAAAATCTTACCGCCGTCCATAAAGAGGACCCGGGTGCCCACCTCTCGGGCGAAGCCCATCTCATGGGTGACCACCACCATCGTCATGCCCTCCCGGGCCAGCTCCTTCATGACCTCCAGCACCTCGCCCACCATTTCGGGGTCCAGGGCGGAAGTGGGCTCGTCAAAGAGCATCAGCTTCGGCTTCATGGCCAAGGCACGGACAATGGCGATCCGCTGCTTCTGCCCACCGGAAAGCTGGGCCGGGTAGGAATCCGCCCGGTCCGCCAGCCCCACGCGCTCCAGCAGCTTGACCGCCTCCGCATCGGCTTCTCCCTGCTTCATAAGGCCGGTGCGCACCGGCGCCAGGGTAATGTTTCTGCGGATGGTCATATTGGGAAAGAGATTGAAGTGCTGGAACACCATCCCCATCTGGCGGCGCACCTTGTCGATCTCCGTCTTAGGGTCGGTGATCTCGGTGCCGCCGAAGGTGATCGTACCGGCAGAGGGCGTCTCCAGCAGGTTGAGGCAGCGCAGGAACGTGGATTTGCCCGAGCCGGAAGGCCCGATGACCACCACCTTTTCCCCGGGGGAGATGTGCTCGCTGATATCGTCCAGCACCAGGTGGCTGCCGAAGGATTTGGACAGGTGTTTAACGTCGATCACTTTGACGCAGCCTCCTTTCCAGCTTGCCCTGAAGCCAGGTCAGGACCATCACGACCACCAGATACATCACGGCGATGCCCACGTAGGGGAACATGTACTCATAGGTCTTGGCGCCCACCGCCTCGGCAAAGTAGACCAGCTCCGTACCGCCGATGGCCGAGACCAGGGAGGTGTCCTTAAACAGCGTGATCAGCTCGTTGCCCAGGGCGGGCAGGATGTTCTTGAAGGCCTGAGGAATCACAATAAAACGCATGGTGTCCAGGTAGTTGAGGCCCAGGGAGCGGCCCGCCTCGGTCTGTCCCATGTCCACGCTCATCAGTCCGCCGCGGACGATCTCGGCCACGTAGGCCCCCGAGTTGATGCCAAGGCCCAGGATCCCAACCATGGTATGGTTGCGGCTGGTCTTAAAAATGACGAAGCCCCAGATGAGCAGCTGGACCATCATGGGCGTGCCCCGGATGATGGTGGTATACACCTTGCACACACCGTTTAAAATACCCAGCACCACGTTCCGGTGGCCCAGCCGCTGCTGGTCGTGGGCGGTACGGACGACGGCCACTACCACGCCCAGCACAATACCGATGACAAGGGCGGCGATGGTGAGCTGCAGCGTGACCCCCATGCCCTTGAGATACAGCTTCCAGCGCTCCCCTTCGAGGAAGGCCCGGTGGAAGCCCACACTGAACCAGTCAAGGAACTCTATCAGCCGAGTACCCATAGGCTCTCTCCTTTCTTTGCCTCAACCGTTGGGGCGGACAGCGAGAAAGGCGGCTCCCGGAACGCAGCCCGGGAGTCGCCGCCTCAATGTTCACCCTTATTTCGTGGTAATATACTTGTCCACGATCTTCTGGAAGGTGCCGTCGGCCTTCAGCTCGGCCATAGCGTTGTTCACGGCCTCCAGCAGGGCGGTGTTGCCCTTCTTCATGCCGATGGCGTAATCCTCGGTGACCCACTCGCCATCCAGGATGGTCAGGCCCTCATTGGCGGCCACATAGGCCTTGGCAGGCTCATTGTCGATGATGACACAGTCCACCTGGCCGTTCTTCAGGGCCTCTACGGCCAGAGCGCCGGTCTCATAGGCGATGACGTGGTCCTCGCCGTAGCCGCCCTTCTCAGGAGTATCCGACGCATAGATGTAGCCGGTGGTGGCCTTCTGGCAACCGATCATCTTCTCACCCAGGTTGTCCATGGTCACATCGGAGCCCTCCTTGACGATGACCACCTGCACGCCCGTGGCGTAGCTGTCGGAGAACTCCATGACGGCCGCGCGCTCCTCGGTGACGGTCACGCCGGCCATGACGATGTCGCTCTGGCCATTCTGCGCGGCCAGCAGGGCGGCGTCAAAGCCCATGTCGTCCACGACCAGCTCCAGCCCCAGCTTTTCGGCGATCGCGGCAGCCACCTCCACGTCGATGCCCTCGAAGGTGCCGTCGTCCTTCACCATCTCATAGGGAGGGAAGGCGGCGTTGGTAGACATGTGGAGCTTGCCCGCTTCCACGGTGACCAGGCCGTCGGCGGGGGTCGTTTCCGGAGCCGTGGTCTCGGGCGCGGCGGTCTCAGGGGCCGGGGTGGCGGCGGTGCCGGAACCGCCGGAGCAGGCGGCCAGCAGGCTGACGGACATGGCCAGTGCCAGGCCAAGGACAGCAATCTTCTTAAACTGCTTCATTTTCATTCTCTCCTATTCATGGTATCCACAGATGTAATAGCCTCATTCCGGTTTGGATGTTTCTTATTATACACCATATTCAGATAAATGCAATATTTATTCATTCGTCAAAGCTGACAAAAAACAAAGGCCGGAGCCGGTCGGCTCCGCCCTTTTGCTGTTGCGTTTTAGGCGTTGGGCTGGGCGTAGGTAAAGAAGAAGTAGCCCAGGGGGGTGTAGTACATGCCGTTGATACGGTCGGAGATCATGTACTTCTGGGTGTAGAAGTACAGGGGGTTAAGGGCCCAGTCCTGGCCGATGATGATGTCCTCGGCGTCATGCATGGCCTGCATGCGCTCGGCAGGATCGGTGGTGGACTTGGCGGCCTGGATCAGCGCGTCGTACTCGGGGTTGACGTACTGAGCGTCGTTGTTGCCGCCGCCGGTGAGCCACATATCCAGGAAGGACATGGGATCGTTGTAGTCGGCGATCCAGCCGTTGCGGGCGATGGAGTAGTCGCCGTCCTTACGGGTCTGCAGGAACACGGCCCACTCCTGGTTGTTCAGCGTCACGGTCACGCCCAGCTCGGTCTCCCACATGTACTGCAGGGCCTCAGCCACGGCCTTGTGGGCGTCGGAGGTGTTGTACAGGTACTCGACCACCGGGAAGCCCTCGCCGTTGGGATAGCCGGCCTCGGCCAGCAGCTGGCGGGCCAGCTCGCAGTTGGCCTCGTAGTCGGCGTCGGTGGGCGCGTAGTAATCGCCGCCGTTGGTGCGGAAGTCCGCGCCGGAAGCGCCCTCGGCGTCATACACGCCCGCGGGCACGAAGCCGCCGGCCTCGACCTGGCCGGACTGGGTCACCTGGTTGACGATGTAGGTGCGGTCAACGGCCAGAGTGAAGGCCTGGCGGACCTTGGGATTGTCGAAGGGGGCCTTCTGGGTCTGGTAGCAGACATAGTAGGTGCCGATGTAGTCCACGATCTTCAGGTCGCCGGAGGCGATCAGGCCGGCGATTTCAGCCTGAGGCACATCCTCGATGAAGTCCAGCTCGCCGGAGTTGAAGCCGGACAGCATGGCGTTCTGGTCGTCCATCAGCTTAAAGGTGATCTTGTCGGGGCCCAGGTTGGCCACGTCATAGTAATACTGGTTGGGCTCCATGATGATCTCGGAGTTGTGGTTCCAGGCGGTCATGGTGTAGGGGCCGTTGGACAGGTAGGTAGCGGTATCGAAGGTCCACTGGTCGCCGGCGGCCTCGATCATGTCCTGACGCACGGGGAAGGTGGCGGGGAAGGCGCAGATCTCGGTAAAGTAGGGCAGATCGTTCACCAGCGTCACCACGAAGGTGTGCTCGTCGGGGGCGGAAACGCCCAGCTCGGAGGGCTCCTTCTCGCCGGCCATGATCTCATTGGCGTTCACGACGCAGTCGATCATGTAGTTGTAGTCAGCGGCGGTCTCGGGGGTGACCAGGCGCTGCCAGGAGTACACAAAGTCCTGGGCGGTGACGGGCTGGCCGTCCGACCACATGGCGTCGTCACGCAGCGTAAAGGTGTAGGTGACGGTGCCGTCGGCGTTCTCAGCCTTCTCATAGCTGGCGGCCTGGCCATAGGTCAGCGCGGCATTGTTGGCCGTACCGTCGGAGCCGTTGGCCTCCACGCCGGAGTCCTCCCACTTCATCAGGCCCTCGAACATGTGGCCCAGCATGATGGCGCCGTCCACGGCGGAGTTCAGGGCGGGGTCGATGGACTGGGGCTCGGACGCGATGTTCAGAGTGATCTCATACGCGCCGTCGGAAGGAGCGGTGGTTTCGGGAGCGGTGGTCTCCGGAGCAGTGCTCTCCGGCGCGGTGGTCTCCGCAGTCCCGCCGCCGCCGCAGCCGGCCAGCAGAGAAACCACAAAGATCACGGACAGAAGCAGAGACAGGAGCTTCGTCTTTTTCATTATATGGACCTCCATTTTTCATTTTTGTATCATTTCGCCTTACGGCGCGATACACAATGGGTTTCTTTGCGCCCGCGGAATGCGGGCGCAAAAAGGCCATGGCCTTTTTGGAACAAACCGATTATATCATAGAGCTCAGCGGAGTGTAAAGCAATTGTTTCAAATTTGTTACATAAATTTGAACAAAAATCCAGATCCTTTTCCTGCCGCCTGCGCCGGGCGTGGCCTTCCGTGCGCTCCTTACCCCGGCAGATGGCACGCGGCCCAATGGCCGGGCGCATATGCCCCCCGCGGGGCCGCGCCCCGCGGGGGCCCCGCCTTTACCGCGCTTCCTCGGGCGGAATCGATCCGCCCTGCGGCAAGGGTTTGGCCATGCGGCCAAACCGCTTGGACGCCGCCCACGCGGCGGGCCGGCCCTGCCGGCCGAAGAATATGCGCCCCTTACCCCAGCAGATGGCACGCGGCCCAATGGTCGGGCGCATATTCTTTGAACTCGGGGACCGCTTCCCTGCACTTTTCTGTGGCATAGGGACAGCGGGTGTGGAAGCGGCAGCCGGTAGGCGGATTCATGGGCGACGGGATATCGCCCTCCAGTACGATCCGCTGCCGGGAGCGGCTTACCTCCGGATCGGGCACAGGCACTGCGGACAGCAGCGTCTTGGTGTAGGGATGCATCGGGTTACGGTTGAGCTCGTAGCTCTCCGCCAGCTCCACCATTGTGCCCAGGTACATCACGCCGATGCGGTTGGAGATATGCCGCACCACGCTCAGGTCGTGGGCAATGAACAGATAGGTCAGCCCCATCTCCTGCTGCATATCCTCCAGCATGTTCACCACCTGCGACTGGATGGACACGTCCAGCGCCGAGATGGGCTCGTCACACACGATAAACTCCGGCTTCACCGCCAGGGCCCGGGCAATGCCCACCCGCTGCTGCTGGCCTCCGGAAAACTCATGGGGATAGCGGTTGGCGTGCTCGGTATTCAGTCCCACCTGCCCCAGCAGCTCCTTGATCCGTTCCGTGCGCTCCGCCTTGGAAGCGCACAGCTTGTGGATGTCCAGCGCCTCGCCGATGATCTCCCCCACCGTCATGCGGGGGTCCAGGGAGGCAGAGGGGTCCTGGAAGATGATCTGCATCTTCCGCCGGTAGGGCAGCATGTTCACCTGCTTGGGCCGGGGCACCTTGACCTGGACCAGCTCCTCCCGTTTCGTGGTGGAGCCGTCCTTCTCCCGGACCGGCACGCTCTTGCGCTGCCAGGGATCCTTCCCCTCGAAGATGGTCTGTCCGTCATAGACGATCCGGCCCGAGGTAGGCTCATGCAGCTGCAGGATGGTCCGGCCCAGCGTGGTCTTGCCGCAGCCGGACTCCCCCACCAGGCCCAGGGTCTCGCCCCGCCGGATGAACAGGGACACGTCCTCCACCGCCTGCACGCCGGGGCCCTTTAAACCCTTGACCCCAAAATACTTCTTCAGGTGATCGACCTGTACGAGGATGTCTTTTTGCTCACTCACGGCCGTCCACCTCCTTCTTCTCCCCCTTTTCCCGCTCCAGCTGCTCCTGTACCCGCAGCCAGCAGGCCGAGCGGTGCTGGTTGCCCAGCTCCACATAGGGCGGCATCTTCTGCAGGCAGATCTTCATGGCGTGCTCGCACCGGGGCGCGAAGGGGCAGCCCTCGGGCGGGTTGAGCATGTCCACGGGAGTGCCCTCAATGGGGATCAGCCGCTCGTAGCTCTCCGCGTCCACCCGCGGCATGGAGCGCAGCAGTCCCATCGTGTAGGGGTGGCCGGGCTGATAGAAGATATCGTCCACCGGCCCCTGCTCCACCATCTTCCCCGCGTACATGACCGACACCTTGTCGCAGATCTCCGCCACCACGCCCAGGTTGTGGGTAATAAAGATGATGCCCATATGGGTCTTCTTCTGCAGGTCCTTCATCAGTTCCAGGATCTGGGCCTGGATGGTCACGTCCAGCGCCGTGGTCGGCTCGTCCGCGATCAGCAGCTGAGGGTGGCAGATCAGCCCCATGGCGATCATCACCCGCTGCCGCATACCGCCGGAAAGCTCATGGGGGTACTGCTTCATTCGCTTTTCCACGTTGTTGATGCCCACCAGCTCCAGCATCTCCATGGCCCGCTTGGCCGCCGCCTCCTTGGAGACGCCCTTGTCGTGGGCCTTCAGGGCCTCGATCAGCTGGTTGCCGATGGTGTATACGGGGTTGAGGCAGGTCATGGGGTTCTGGAAGATCATGGCCACCTTGCTGCCGCGGAAGGCGATCATCTCCTCCTTGCTCTTGGCCAGCACGTCCTCCCCCTCAAAGGTGATGGACCCCCCGATGACCTTGCCCGGGGACTGCAGCAGCCCGATGATGGAGTAGGCTTCCACGCTCTTGCCGGAGCCGGACTCTCCCACGATGCCCATGACCTCGCCGTAATTCAGATCATAGCTGATGCCGCCCACGGCCTTGACTTCGCCCGCGGGGGTGAAGAAGGAGACGTGCAGATCCTTGACTTCCAGCAGCTTGCCGTTCTTTTCCGTATGGTCCATAGGTTTGTCTCCTCCTTTCTTATTTCTTCAGCCGGGGGTCCAGCGCGTCCCGCAGACCGTCGCCGAACAGATTCAGGCACAGGATCAGCAGGCTCAGGATGGCCGCCGGGATAAACAGGCGATAGGGATAGGTGGTCAGACCGCTCAGGGCCTCGGAGCACATGGAGCCCAGGCTGGTCAGGGGCGCGGACACGCCCACGCCCACGAAGGACAGGAATGACTCCAGGAAGATGGCGGACGGGATCTGCAGGAACGTGGTGGTGACGATCTGGCCCACGCAGTTGGGCAGCAGGTGGCGCTTGATGATGCGCCCGCCCTTCGCCCCCAGCGCCCGGGCCGCCGTCACGTACTCCTGCTGCTTGAGCTGGAGGATCTGCCCGCGGATGATGCGGGACATGGTCACCCAGTACAACAGCCCGAAGGCGATGAACATGGCGATAATATTGGGACCCAGGATGGTCACCAGGTTCTGCAGCGGCCCGTTGCCGGAGTTCTGGAACTGTTCCAGCGCCGGCTTCAGCGTGGCCGAGAGCAGCAGGATGATCAGCATCTCCGGTATGGAGTAGATCAGCTCCACGATCCGCTGCATGACCGTGTCCACCATGCCGCCGCAGTAGCCGGAGATGGAGCCGTACAGCGCGCCGATCACCAGCACCAGCAGGGCCGCGCACACGCCTACGATAATGGACACCCGGGCGCCCACCATCACACGCACCATGATGTCACGCCCCTGCTCGTCGGTGCCGAACACGTGGGGGAACACGTCCTCCCCGGCGGCCTTGCGCTGCAGTTCCTGCATCGAGTAGCCGAACGGCTTGGACTGGATGCCCAGCGCCTTCACGGCGTCGGCCTGGGTGACCTCCTCGGCGGTCTGCCCCTGGCTCACATTGGCCTGAGCGCGGATCTTGGCCTCCTCCACACGGGAGAGGGTCTTGCCCGCCGCCGCCGCTTCCGCGCGGGCCTTCTCCACCGCCTCGTCCGGGGTCAGCTTGCCCGCGCCGTTGTGCTCCTCCAGGTAATCGCTGATCCGCTTCTGGTCTTCCAGGCTGTAGTGCCACGGATGCAGCGACTCGGAGCCGCGCACCTGCTGCTTGTAGGTGTACGGAACCACCATCGGGCCGATGAATGCAAACAGGGCGATGATCACCACGATGCACAAAGCCACCATGGCCACTGTGTTCTTCCGCAGCCGCCGCCAGGCGTCCGCCCAATAGGACACGCTCTTCCGGTCCTGAATAAAGTTCTCCCGCTCCTCGGTGGTTGCCGCCTCGAAGGCGTCGCCGGGCAGCTCGTTCCACGACAGGATGTCCTCGATATCCGGCTGGAGGGAGCTGAAGGTCTTTTTCCGCTTGTGTTCGGCCATCGGTCAGTTCCCTCCCTTCGAAAGATTGATCCGCGGGTCCACCAGTTTGTACGCCAGATCCACCAGCAGGTTCATCACGATGATGAACGCCGCCAGGAAGATGGTCGTCCCCATGATCACGGGGTAATCCCGGTTCTGGATGGACTGGATGAAATAGCGCCCCAGACCGGGGATGGAGAACACCTTCTCCACCACCAGCCCGCCGCACAGGGTAAAGGCGATCTGGGGGCCCAGGTAGGTGATGACCGGGATGAGGGCGTTGCGCAGGGCGTGCTTGAAAATAATCTTCTTGTTCTTCAGCCCCTTGGCCCGCGCCGTCTTGATGTACTCCTGGTTGATGGAGTCCAGCATGGCCGTCCGGGTCTGCCGGGACAGGTAGCACATGGGATAGAACCCAAGCGCCGCGCAGGGCAGCACATAGCTCTTCAGCGTCCCGTCAAAGATCGTCGGGAAAATCTTGAGCCCCTCGATCCCGCCGCACAGCGTATGCAGCAGGATCGTCGCCACCACGAAGCCCGGCATTGAGATGCCGATGGTGCACACCACCCGCAAAAGGCTGTCCACCCAAGTCCCCCGCTTATAGGCGGCCAGGCAGCCCAACGGCACCCCGACCACCACCGCCCAGCAGATGGCCACGATGCCCACCTTCGCCGAAACCGGGAACATCTCCAGGATGATGTCCAGGACCGGGCGGTTCTTCTGCATTTTGATCGACACCCCGAAGTCCCCCTGCAGCAGGTTCCCCAGGTACTTTCCCAGCTGCACGATCAGCGGCTGGTCCAGCCCATACTTCGCGTTCAGCGCGTCGATCGTCGCCTGGGACGGCGTCTTCTCCGACAGCCACGGGTTCCCCGGTATGGCGTTCATCAGGAAAAAGGTAATGCAGGCCACCACCAGCAGCGTCAACAGCGCCATCACTACTCGCTTCGCTGTGTATTTTGCCATTTCTTCACTTCCTATATCTGTTGCTTCAATTCATGATGCCCCATATTAGCGTTCGTTTATTTTATCTTAAAAGCCCTCCTGCGTCAAGGGATTCCCTCCGCCTTTTTGATGGAAATGACTCCTTTTCTTGCAAGTGTCCTCACGACACGAACATTTATCCTCGTATTTGTCCATAAATTATTTCGGAAAACAATTTTCTTTATTATGAAAAACTGTTTTTTTGTGTCTTTTTTCTTCATTTTTAAACTTGCAAGCGAATATAAAACCATCAAAGTTAAAAATTATTCATTTGCAGCCAAACCCGTCAAACTAACGTGCTGAAGCATCCGACCAGAAACGATGCAAAAAGCGGCGCACGGACTTGCCGTGCGCCGCTTTTGGGGACATATTCTGCAAAATTCGATGCTTCAGGCGCATGATACCGGCGTACGCCCGTTTTCTCCGGCGGGCCGGAGCGGTTCAACCGCGCCGCGCCCCACACAGGCAGCGCCCCTCCAGCCGGATGCCCTATCAGTCAAACCCGAGGCCCATATAGCCGTGCGCCGTCCGCTCCCACAGCGCCCGCTTTTCCCGGTCGTACCACTTGACCATTCCGAACGCCTGGTTGTAGCTGCCCGACAGGCCCTCCCACCCGGCGGGGGTACGCACATGATACCGGTCGGCGGGCAGCCGCTCCGCCAGCCGGGCCACGGCCCGCGCCAGGTGCTGAGACGGGATCAGCAGCTCCTTGCACAATACGCTGTGCCGATCCACATACTCAGCCGCGGCGCAGCCCTCCACACCGTCCACCGTGATCTTATACAGCCCCCCGCCGCTCATACGGCTCATGCCCTGCTGGAACCGCAGCAGGCGCTGATCATAATGGACCGCGGCGGTATCCGAGAGCAGGGCGCGCCGCAGGCGGCCGTACTCCTGCGGCTCCGCCTCCGTCAGGCCGTCCTCCGCACGCGCCGGCCCCACCATATCCCGCAGCAGCTCCAGCTTCCGGGTGGAAAAGGCCGGGCAAAACGCCACAGTGGCAAAAAACTTATGCAGGCTGGGCTCGGCGGGGACTACGGTGACACAATCGCTCCCCCGGGAAGACAGGAATCCGTCCACATAGTGCAGCAGCTGCCGCCCATATCCCTTACCGCGCATGGAGGGATCGGTGGCCAGGGCATAGACATAGCGTCCCGACGCCTCCACGCCCCCGGGCAGGGACAGCGACACGGGCAGCAGCGCCAGCATGGAAGCCAGGCGTCCATCCTCCAGCAGCAGGAGCATATCCTCCTCCGGCATGCAGCAGTCATAAAACCAGTCGATCAAGCGGTCTTCGTCCCCGAAGGCCGTCTTCCAGAGCGCCTTCTGCGCCGGGATCTCCCCCGGCCTGGATGGGCGGATGTCCACCATCTGCCCCGCCTCCTTTCCAATGATCCGCCGGATCAGGTCTCCCTCTTCCACATCGCTGTGTGCTTTTCCACCATCTGGTCGGGGTAGTAGGATTCCTTTGCCTTGCGCAGCCCCTCCACCCCCATGTCGTCCTCCCGGTTGAGGTATCTCACATTGGGATGGCGTCCGCGCACCCAGCGGGCAAATTCACGGTTGATCATGGCGTAGGCTCCCTGAAGCTCTCCGTAGGCTTTCTCAAAGTGTACGTCGTAGGTGTCGCTGTTCAGCAGATCCCCCATGGTGAAGGCCACCACCTCGCCGTATACCCGGATCAGCCCTCCCTCCAGGCCCAGCGCCTGATAATGCTCCATGGCCTGCCGAAGGGCGACGCCCTCGTCCCCCAGGTCCCGTTCCTCCGCCTCTCCCTCCCGCGCGAGAGAGCGCCGGTACCACTCCTTGTCCATGGCCAGGCACTCGCCCAGGCTCTCGGGCGTGATCTCCTCATAGGTCCAGGAGGGATTGTTCTCCATAAAACGGTTGATATGGTTGCGCTTGGCATGCAGGCGCTTGCCGCCCAAATCGGCCAGGCGGTCGATCTCGTAGAGATAGTCGTATCCGTCCCGGTCGGCGGTGAAGGTAAACTGACCGGGAAAAAACTCCTCCAGCTCCGCCATTTGGCGCGGGGTAAGGCACACCAGCCGCAGGGGCTCGCCCCGCCCGGCCGCTTCCTCCTCCAGCTTCCGGATCACGCTCGCCAGATCGCCGCCTCCGGCGGGGAACATAAAGCTGCATCCCATCCGCCCGCAGACATGGGTCACCAGAAAATCGTCCACCCGGGCAATCTCCTGGTGGTACGCCCGGCTCCATACGAACAGGTTGGTAAAATTATAGTCGCAGCCCCGGTAGTCCGCCCGCCGCAGCAGCTCGTCGACCCAAGGCTTTTCCTCCAGGCGGGGAGGGTGAAAATCGATCATACAGGTTTCGTCTCCTTGTTTTCCCAGTGTACCGATATGTTATCACGCCCGCATCCATATGGCAAGCAAAACCGGCGCGCCGTCAACGCCTCCTACCTTTAATATAAGCAAGCGGCGGCAGGCCGCCTCCGTGTGCCGCGTCCCGCGCCTCAGCCTGTCCGTCCCACATGCTCCGCGTCCAGTCCACCCGGCCCTCCGCCGTAAACGCTACGCCCTCCGCCTCCAGCAGAGACCGCTGTACGCCCGGGCCGAACGCGCAGCTGGCGGAACCGTCGGCCCGGAGCACCCTGTGGCAGGGAACCCCCGGTTCCCTGCAGGCACGCAGGGCGTATCCCACCGCCCGGGCCGCCCGGGGCGAACCCAGCAGCAGGGCTATCTGCCCATAGCTGACGCATTTGCCCTGCGGAATCTGCCGCACCAGGCAGTATACGCGCTCATAAAAGTTCATATCCATCTTCTCCCGTGTCTCCGCGGCGGCCCCGCCGGCCTTCGCCCTTTTCCCCGTTTTTTCTTGCCTTTTATGTACTTTTGATGTATTCTGTTCCTGAATTCCGATGCTTTAACTTTGAAGGGAGGCAATATCATGGGTAAATTCGTCATTCGAAAGACCAGCACCGGCATCAAGTTCGACTTGAAGGCGGGCAACGGAGAAACCATCGCCACTTCAGAGGTCTATACCTCTGAGGATGCCTGCCGCAAGGGCATCGCCAGCGTTCAGAAGAACGCGCCCGCGGCGGCCGTGGAGGATCAGACCGTGGAGGGGTATCCCGCCGCAAAGCACCCCAAGTTCGAGGTCTACGCCGACAAAGCCGGGGAATTCCGGTTCCGTCTGAAAGCGGTCAACGGCCAAATCATCGCCGTCAGCGAGGGGTACAAGGCCATGGCCAGCTGCATGAACGGAATCGAATCCGTCAAGAAAAACGCCCCCGACGCCTCCATCGTGGAGCAGGCGTAAGGAGCGCGGCGTATGGATCTCAACGCTCAAATCCGTCAGCTGGCGGAATCCTTCGCTAAGGACAGCGCACTGCGGGCTCAGTTCCAGCAGAACCCAGCCAAAGCCGTGGAGAAGCTTTTGGGCGTGGATTTGCCGGATGATGCAATCCAACAGATCGTTCAAGGCGTGAAGGCCAAGCTCTCGGCCGGCAAACTTTCGGACACCGTCGATTCCCTAAAAAAACTCTTTTGACAAAAGGGACGCGTCCCCGAAACGGGGGGCGCGTCCCTTTTTGCGCACTCGCTAATAACCCGGATATACGTCGCTCTTCTTGGGCAGGAGCAGCGCGGCAATGAGATAGAGGACAACGCCGGTCACCACTACGGTGAGCAGGCTGAGCACCACCCAGATCAGCCGCACCAGGTTGGCGTCGATATTGAAGTATTCCGCGATACCGCCGCAGACGCCGAACAGCTTGGCTCCCTGCTCGATTCGATAGAGCTTTTTGGGTTCATTCATGTTGACCCCTCCTTGTCGTTCTGGGTACATGATACCACGCCGCTGTTAAAAAATCCTTCCGGAACCTTTAAAATTGGGTTAAATCATCTGCCGTTCTCTTCCACCAGCATCAGGCAGCCGTCCTTGTCGTACTTCAGCCGCTGCACTTCCGCGCGGGTATTGCGTACGATATCGTCCATACGGATGCCCTCGGTAATGGTGGCTACAAAGGTATAGGCCACGCCGTGTTTTTTGGCCCGGCCGGTGCGGCCGATGCGGTGCGTGTAATTCTCCAGTTCATCGGGCACGTCGTAGTTAAACACCGCGTCCACATCGTCGATATCCAGGCCCCGGGCCGCTACGTCGGTGGCCACCAGCACCTTCATTTCACCCTTTTTGAACTGCTCCAGCGTCTTCTCCCGGATGCGCTGCTGGATATCCCCATGAATCGCCTGGCAGGAAATCCCCCGCATTTGCAGCAGCCCCGCCAGCCGGTCGGTCATATTTTTGGTGTTGCAGAAGGCGATGGCCCGTTCATACCCGCCGTGGGTAATGAGTGCGGCCAGTGTATCCACCTTCTGTTCCCGGCCGTCCAGGTCGATGCGGTACTGCTGGATATCCGGCTTGGAGTCCTCCACGGGACGCACGGTGATCTCTACAGGGTCGCGCTGGTACACCCAGGAGATATCCATGACCTCCCGGGAGATGGTGGCGGAAAACATCCCCAGGTTGCGGCGATGCTTGATCTGGTCCAGGATGCGGGTCACATCCCGGACAAAGCCCATATCCAGCATCCGGTCCGCCTCGTCCAGCACCACGGTCTGCACCTTGTCCAGCTTCACCGTGCGCCGTTTCATATGGTCCATCAGGCGTCCCGGGGTGGCCACCACGATCTGTGGCCGCTTTTTCAGCGTAGTGATCTGTTTGTCGATGGGCGCGCCGCCGTACAGGCAGACCGTGCGCACCCCTTCCTTAAATTCACACAGGTCCCGCAGTTCCTCCTGGATCTGCACGGCCAGCTCCCGGGTCGGGGCCAGCACCAGGGCCTGCACATCCTCACCGGCGGGGTCGACGTGCTCCACCATGGGGATACCGAATGCAAAGGTCTTGCCAGTGCCCGTGGGGGCCTTGGCAATCACGTCCTTCCAATCCATAAAATAGGGGATCGCGCCCGCCTGCACAGGAGTGGCCTGGACATAGCCCTTCTTGTCGATTGCCTTCATGATCTCCGGGGAAAGGTCCAGCTGCGCGTAATTGACGATCTCGTTGACTTGCTCGCCGTTGATCTCCATTGGTACAAAATTCCCTTCTGTTTCAAATTGCCTGATTCAAGGTCCCCACAGGCATCGAAACGCTCTTTCGTACCCAAACGCCCGCCCCGTCCGGGGGACGCGACCTCAAATCAACGGAAGCGCCGGCGCGCCCCCAGGTGGGAAGGCTGTGGAAGCACTCCGCGCCTCCGGAACCGATTGATTATATCATACTGCTTCTCTATTTGCAAACAGCAGGCTGATCTGGTATACTGATCAAATTTTGTATCCCCGGAAGCGGGGCTGTGACGGACGCCGCCCGGATGCCTATCCTTCCCGCCGAAACACATGAATGCGGAACGAAGCGCGCATCTTCAGCCCGTCCAGCGCCGCCAGGCGCTGCGCGCCCGCTCTGGGCGTTTTCCAATAGTACGGCGTCATCCGGAACAGATCCTGCAGCGCCGCCCCCTCCACCGCCAGATCCGCCTCCACCGGTACGATGCGCTCATAGGAAAAGCCCTCGTAAGGGATTGCCTGTTCCGGATTGGGATAGGGCCGTTCATAGAGCACCTGCTTGAGCTGCCAGAGATGCTCCGGCCCCGGCACCACGTACAGGTAAACGCCTCCCGGCTTCAACACCCGGCGGAATTCGTCCAGCGCCAGGGGGGAAAAGCAGTTGAGCAGCAGGTCGATCTGCCGCCGGCCCACCGGCAGGCGGTAGACCGAGGCCACGGCAAATTCCCCATGGGGCAGGCGTTTGGCCGCCAGACGCACCGACGGCTTGGACAGATCCACGCCCGCCAGCCGGCTCTCCCGCCCCGCCACGGCCAGCGCGCCGAACAGCCCTGCGGTATAATAGCCCTCCCCGCAGCCCGCGTCCAGCACCGCCGCCCCCGCTCCGGCGTGCTCCAGGGCCAGCGCGCACAGGGCCTTCCGCAGGGGCGCGTAGTAGTCCGCCGATAAAAAGCGGCTGCGGGCGGCCGCCATCTCTTTGTCGTCCCCCGGATCTCTGGCGTGCTTTTGGTTGGCGGGCAGCAGGTGGACGTATCCTTCCCTGGCCCGGTCATAGCTGTGGCCGTTGGGGCAGGTATAGCTCCGCTCCCCCCGCTCCAGGGGCGCGCGGCAGATGGGACAGCAGAACAGGCTCATGGTCGTCGCTCCTTCCGCAGCGTCGTCCGGGCCGCCGAAACGGCGCCTTTGCCGCTGGTTCGAATCTGCGCGGCAGAACCGCGGGAAGAGACCGCTCTTAATTCCCTTCCATACCCACGATTATAACACGGATCTTCCGGGAAATCGCACTTGACTTTCTCCGTTTGGGCTGATATACTATCAAAGCCGCTTTGAATGGGTCAGCAAGTGAAAAAGCGCCGCGTCACTGCCGCGCTTCGTTCCACCCCCGACAGCGAGCCCGTAATGAAGGAGTTGAAACTACATGCATGCGATCATTGAGACCGGCGGCAAGCAGTACAAGGTGGCGGAGGGCGATACCCTTTTCATCGAGAAGCTGCCTGCGGAGGCCGGCGACGCCGTGACCTTCAGCAAGGTCCTGGCCGTCATTGACGGCGACACGCTCACCGTTGGCACTCCCGTGGTGGAGGGTGCCAAGGTGGACGCCAGCGTCGTGAAGAACGGCAGGGGCAAGAAAGTCATCGTCTTCAAGTACAAGCCGAAGAAGGGTTACCGCCGCAAGCAGGGCCATCGTCAGCCCTATACCAAGGTGACCATCGGCAAGATCTCCGTCTGATGACCACCGTTTCCTTCCGCACGGAGGGGGAGCGCATCACCGGCTTCACCGTGGCGGGCCACAGCGGCTGCGCCGAAGCGGGGGAGGATCTGCTCTGCGCGGCAGTCACCAGCGCCGTCCGTCTTACCGAGTGCGCCGTCAACGACGTGTTGGGCCTGGGCGCGGCGGTGAAGGTGAAGGAAAAGGACGCGTCCATCTCTCTCAAGCTCCCCGGCGCCCTGGGGCAGACCAACGAGGCCACCTGTCAGGCTTTGATGACGGCCCTGATGGTCTACTTTACCACGCTGCACGAGGAGTATCCGGACAATATCATCGTGGTGGAGGAGGAATAACTCCCCACGCAACTGCTACACACGTGTTTGGAGGTGTAACACAATGCTGAAAATCGGTCTTCAGTTCTTCGCCCACAAGAAGGGCGTCGGCTCCACCCGCAACGGCCGCGATTCCGAGGCCAAGCGCCTGGGCGTGAAGCGGGGCGACGGCCAGTACGTTCTGGCCGGCAACATTCTGGTCCGCCAGCGGGGCACCCACATCCACCCCGGCGTGAACGTGGGCAAGGGCAGCGACGACACCCTGTTCGCCCTCAAGAGCGGCAAGGTCAAGTTCGAGCGCCTGGGCAAGGACCGCAAGCAGGTCTCCATCGTGGAGATCGCCCAGTAAAAATGGGTATACTAATGGCCCCGAACGTATCCCGTTCGGGGCCATTTCCTGTACGGAGGAGGGAAATTATGGCAGCTTCTTTTGTGGATACCGCCCGTATTACGGTAAGGGCCGGAAACGGCGGCAACGGTGTGGTATCCTTCCACCGGGAGAAATACGTGGCGGCCGGCGGTCCTGACGGCGGCGACGGGGGCCGCGGCGGCGACGTGATCCTGGAGGTCAACGACCACCTGTCCACCCTGATGGACTTCCGCTACAAGCGCAAGTATGCGGCGGGCAACGGCATGGATGGCCAGGGCAAACGCTGCTCCGGCAAGGATGGGGAAAACCTGGTCATCAAGGTGCCCCGCGGCACTGTCGTGCGGGATGCCGCGACGGGCGAGATCATCTGCGACCTGTCCACCGGGGCGCCCTTCGTACTGGCCCGGGGCGGCAACGGCGGCTGGGGCAACAAGCATTTCGCCACCCCCACGCGGCAGGTCCCCCGCTTTGCCAAAGCAGGCCTGCCCGGTCAGGAGCGGCAGGTGATCCTGGAACTCAAGCTGCTGGCGGACGTGGGGCTGGTCGGCTTCCCCAACGTGGGCAAGTCCACCCTCCTTTCGGTGGTCAGCAAGGCCCAGCCCAAGATCGCCAACTACCACTTCACCACCCTTTCCCCCAATCTGGGCGTGGTGTACGTGGAGGAGGGGGTCTCCTTCGTGCTGGCCGATATCCCCGGTATCATCGAGGGCGCCGCCGACGGCGCGGGCCTGGGACACGATTTTCTGCGGCACATCGACCGCTGCCGCCTGCTCATCCATGTGGTAGACGTTTCGGGCAGCGAGGGCCGGGACCCGGTGGCCGATTTCGAGGCCATCCAGGCGGAGCTGCGGGAATACAGCCCGGAACTGGCCTCCCGCCGGATGCTGGTGGCGGGCAACAAGGTGGACATCGCCGCCGACCGCACCGGACTGGAGGCGCTGCGCGCCCATGCGGAGGGCTTGGGCATGCCCTTTTTCGAACTCTCCGCCGCCGCCCAGCAGGGGACGCGGGAGCTGATGTACGCCGCCGCCCGTGAACTGGAGAGCCTGCCGCCCATCACGGTGTATGAGCCCACGTATGTGGAGCGGCCGCCGGAGGTGGACTTGAGCGAGCCCATGACCATCACCCGGGAGGATGACGGCACCTGGATCGTAGAGGGCCCCGCCCTTCAGCGGCTGATGGCCAACGTCAATTTTGGAGACTTTGAGTCCCGCAACTGGTTTGACCGGATGCTCCGCCAGTGCGGTCTGTTCGACCGTCTGGAGGAGATGGGCATCCAGGACGGGGATCCCGTCTCCCTCTATAATCTGGAATTCGAATATCAGCGGTAGCCCGTGCATGGGAGGCCGGCGTTTTCTGCGTACGTCCGCCGCTGTTTGCCCCGGCAGCGGAAAAGGGTGTTCTCTCAGGGTCCCGGTCGGGGAGCCGCTCTTTCCGCTGCCGCTAAAAGCCTTGTTATCGCTCTCTTTTCAGAATTCGCCTGCAAGGGGCGTGCCGCGGCCTCGGAAATGGCCCTTCGCACGAAATCTTGCCTCGGTTTCTTGTGAAATGGCCGGCAAAAATTTCGTGCAGCTTTTTCGAACGCCTCACAAAAAGATCCGCTGGGAAGGCCTGGCAGAGTTGAGTCGTCCGCAGACGACGGAAGGAAAGGAAGCTCCGTCATTTCCGGAGACAGGTGCGTCGGATAATGACACCTCTCATGACGGACAGTATGAACCCAACGAACGGAAAATTGCCATGGATCAGATGCTCTACGAGGAGCGGGACGCCATCCGGATCTGTTACCATAGCTGGGTGACGAAACCCATCGCGGAGCACCGGGCGGACCTGAAGGCGTTCCGCCAGGATCACAACGATTCCACCAACGAGGACGACGGAAAGCTGTTATGACCGCATCCCGGATATTCTGTGCGGAAGACCCGGCGGCCGCCGGTTTCCCAAACGCCGAAAGGCCCGGCGCCTGCGATGTGCAGGCGCCGGGCCTTTCGGTGCGGATGCGGTCGGAGCGGGAAGCTCTGCCGCCGGGGCGCTCCGGCGGCCGCCGTTCGATCAGGCCCCCGCGGCCGGCCGTTCCCCGTCCGCGTCATAAAAGTGCTTCACGTACTCCGTAAATTTCTGGATATACGGCTGGAGACTGTAGCTTTTATGCGAGATCAGATAGAGGCTGCGCCGGGCGGCGTCCTCCGGCAGTTCAAACAGGAGCACCCGCTTCTCCTCGCAGAAATTCCGGGCCGCCCGCTCGGAAATGATGGAGACCCCCAATCCCTGAGCGACCAGATTCTTCACAGCCTCCTGATCATTGATGCGGGCGGTGATCTGCAGCTGTCCCTCCTTGACCCCCATCCGCTCCAGAAACCGGTCCGCGCTTTTTTTGCTGCCGCTCCCTTCCTCCCGCAGGATCATCGGCTCCCGCAGCAGCTCCTCCAGCGCGATCTCCCGCCGCTCCTTCAGACGCAGAAAGTGCTCGTTGACCGGCGCGATCAGCACCATGCGGTCCTGATAAAACGGGATGCAGGACAAGGCTTCGTCCGTACACTTCATCCCGATCAGCCCCACGTCAAAGCTGCAGTTCAGTAGGCCGTCCACAATGCCCCGGCTGTCGCTTTGGTGGATGGAAAAGTAAACGCCCGGGTGGGCCTTCCCGTAAGCGGTAAGCAGCTCGGGCAGGAGGTAGGCCGACGGGATGGTGGACGCTCCCAGCCGTATGATCTGCCGGCTCTCCCCCGACCAGCGCTGAAGCAGATCGTCCTGCAGCTTCAGGATCGTGGCGGCGCACTCGTACAGCTCCCATCCCCTGGGCGTGACCTCGATGCTTTTGGTGGTGCGGACGATCAGGCGGGAATGGAGCTGCTCCTCCAATTGACGGATGTGGGTGCTTATGGTAGGCTGTGAGGTGTAGAGCTTTTCCGCCGCTTTGGTAAAGCTGCGGGATTCCACCACCGTCGCAAAGGACCGCAGCTGTTTAAGCTCCATGGCCGCCCCGACCTTCCAGCAGCCGCTCCAGCGCCCGCAGGGCCGCGTCCACCTCGTCCGCCGTGTTCCACCAGCCGAAGGAAAAGCGGATGGTGCCGGTGGGATAGGTCCCCAGCGTCCGGTGGGCCGAGGGCGCGCAGTGCAGGCCCACCCGGGTCAGCACGCCGTAGTCCTCCGCCAGGGCATACGCCACCTGCGCCGGGTCCCGCCCCGGCGTCCGGAGGGACACCACCCCCGTCCGCCCGCACAGGTCCTCCCTTCCGGACACGCAGACGCCCCCGGTTTTCTCCCGCAGGACCCTCACCCCGGCCAGGAAGCGTTCGGTCAGCTGCAGCTCGTGGGCGCGGACGGCGTCGATCCCGGTCTCCCGCAGCCAGAGCAGGCCCGCATGCAGGCCGACGATGCCCGGCAGGTTCAGCGTGCCCGGCTCAAAGCGGTCGGGCATGAAATCCGGAACACGCTCTGTATGGCTGAGGCTCCCGGTCCCGCCGGAGAGCAGCGGCTCCACCAGGGGGACCATATCCTCCCGCAGCAGAAATCCGCCGGTCCCCTGAGGCCCCAGCAGCCCCTTGTGGCCGGTAAAGGCCAGCGCGTCGATGTGCATCCGCTCCATATCGATGGGCCAGACGCCTGCGGTCTGGGCGGCATCCACAAAAAACCTCAGCGCGTGCGCCCGGCAGAATTCCCCCACCGCCTCAATGGGCAGCAGCGTGCCGCACACGTTGCTGGCATGGGTCATGACCACGGCACGGGTCCGGTCGGTCAGGCATGCGGCAAGGCGCTCCACAGACAGGCTCCCGTCCCCGGCGCAGGGGACGCGGGTGAAGGCGACCCCCCGCGCTTCCAGCTGGACCAGCGGCCGCATGACGGCATTGTGCTCCATGGAGGAGACCAGCACATGGTCGCCGCTTCTGAGAAACCCCTTCAGCAGAAGATTCAGGCTCTCGGTGACGTTCTTGGTGAAGATCACCTGCCTGCAGTCCTGTCCGCCGAACAGGCCGCACAGCAGCTGGCGGGTCTCGTAGACGGTCTCTTCGGTATCATAGGCCCGGGCATAGCCGCCCCGGTTGATGTTGCTGCCCACCTGGGTCATGAAACGGTACATGGCGTCCGGCACGGCCTGCGGCTTGGGAAAGGTGGTGCTGGCGTTGTCAAGGTAGATGCTCGGCATGGCGTCCCCTCCTCGCTGTCTGGCGCGGTCTTTTTTCCAGTATACCACTTTATTATTTGTTTTTCCAATAGATTTAGAAGAATTATAAATAATTGCAATTGGAAACGGCTGGTGTTTCCTGTTATACTGAGGGTGCCGGTTCTGGGCCAAGCCGGACGCCTGTCCCGCCCGCAGCCACGGGGCCCGCCCCGGCCCACAGACGGCAACCAAATCGTTTGAGAGGGGATTGCATATGGACCTTAGAAAGGAAAAGACCTCCATTCTTTTGGCCGGAGCAGTGATCGGAATCATTGCCTCCCTGCTGGTGTTCTTCGGGAATCCGGCCAACATGGGCTTCTGCATCGCCTGCTTCCTGCGGGATACCGCCGGCGCGCTGGGGCTCCACTCCGCCGCGGCGGTGCAGTACATCCGGCCGGAGATCATCGGGCTGGTATTGGGCAGCTTCCTGCTGGCGCTGGGAAAGAAGGAGCTTTCCGCCCGGGGCGGCAGTGCCCCGCTGACCCGGTTCGTTCTGGGTGTTTTTGTGATGATCGGCTGCCTGATGTTTCTGGGCTGCCCCTTCCGCATGATCCTGCGCCTGGCCGGCGGCGACCTGAACGCGCTGTTCGGTCTGGCCGGGTTTGTCTGCGGCATCCTGGCGGGAGTGTTCTTCCTGAAGCGCGGCTACACCCTCAAGCGCACCTACCGCCTCCCCGTCCTGGAGGGAAGACTGTTTGCCTGCATCCAGGTCGTCCTGCTGGTCCTGCTGGTGGCCGCGCCCTCCCTGCTCCGCTTTACCCAGTCCGGCGGCGGACCCGGCGCCAAACACGCGGCCATTTTGATCAGCCTTGCCGCCGGACTGATCGTCGGCGCGCTGGCGCAGAGGACCCGCCTGTGCATGGTGGGCGGCATCCGGGATCTGGTCCTGTTCCGGGAGACCAAACTGATCCTGGGCTTTGTCGCCATTCTGGTCAGCGCCCTGGCGTGCAATCTGATCCTGAACGCGGCCACGCCGGATACCTATTTTCATCTGAGCCTGGCGGGGCAGCCCGTGGCCCACACCGACGGGCTGTGGAACTTTTTGGGCATGCTGCTGGCCGGCTTCGGCTGCGTCCTGCTGGGGGGCTGTCCCCTGCGCCAGCTGGTCCTCTCGGGCGAGGGGAACACGGACAGCGCCATGACCGTGATCGGGCTCATGGCCGGAGCGGCCTTTGCCCATAACTTCGGCCTGGCTTCCAGCGGCGAAGGCCCCACCGCCAACGGCAAGATCGCGGTGATCCTGGGCATTGCCGTTGTGTGCGCCATCGCGTGCCTCAACACCTTTCGGAAAAAAGACGCATAAAAGGAGAGAGCGCTTATGAAAACACTGGATGCCCGCGGCCTTTCGTGCCCGGAACCCGTCGTCCTGCTGCGCAACGCCATGGCCGCGGGAGAGCAAGCCTATCAGATCCTCGTGGACAACCCGGCCTCCCGGGAAAATGTGACCCGTTACGCGGAGCATCAGGGGTATCATGTCACCTGCACGGAGCAGGACGGGGAATATACCCTTTCCATCGTCAAGTGAGATGACCTATATCGCCACCTTTTATTCCCATTTTGGCGCCATCCGCTATAAGAAGCTGTGCCAGCTCCATGGAATGGCGGCCACGCTCATGCCGGTGCCCCGGGATCTGAGCAGCAGCTGCGGCACCTGCGTGCGCTGGGAAGGAGACGCGCCCTGCCCGGAGCCGTCCTGCCCCGAGGAGGTCGAACAGATCGTGCAGGTGCTGGAGGCGGGCTACCGCACCTGCTATCGCGCGGAGAACAGCTGAAAGGAAGTGCGCGGATGGAAACGGAAGTAAAACTGACCAAGCTGGCCGCCTGCGCCGGCTGCGGCGCCAAAGTCGGCGCAGGCACGCTGGTGCGGATGCTGGAGGGGTTTGAGACCCATCAGGACCCCCGCCTGATCGTGGGCTACGACAAGAGCGACGACGCCAGCGTCTACGCCATCAGCGATACGGTGGCGCTGGTCCAGACCACCGACTTTTTTCCCCCCATTGTGGACGATCCGTTCCTTTACGGGCAGATCGCGGCGGCCAATGCCATGAGCGACGTCTACGCCATGGGCGCGGAACCCAAGCTGGCCCTGAACATCATGTGTATTCCGGAGCGGATGGAGGCCGCCACCGTGCAGGAGATCCTGCGGGGAGGCTACGCCAAGGCCTATGAGGCGGGGGCCATCATCACCGGCGGGCACACGATCCACGGCGCAGAGCCCATTTACGGACTGGCCGTATCCGGCTTTGTGCACCCCAAGGCGGTCCTGAAAAACTGCGGCGCCCGGCCCGGGGACGCGCTGATCCTCACCAAGCCCCTGGGCGTGGGCATTCTGACCACGGCCGCCAAGGCGGATCTGGTGGAGCAGCCGGTTCTGGAGCGCGTCTGGCGTCAGATGGCCACGCTGAACAAAACGGCCCGGGACATCATGGTCCGTTATCCGGTCCACAGCTGTACGGACGTCACCGGCTTCGCCCTGCTGGGCCACAGCTTTGAAATGGCGCAGGGGAGCGGCTGCTCCATTCACATCAGGACCAGCCAGGTTCCCTTCCACGCCGAGGCCTATCCGCTGGCTGAAATGGGCCTCATCCCTGCCGGGGCCTACCGCAACCGGGACTATGCCGCCCGCGGCGTGGCCGCAGGCGCCGGCGTCAGCCGCGCCATGCAGGACATCCTGTACGACCCTCAGACCAGCGGCGGACTGCTGATGGCTCTTCCGGAAGACCAGGCGCAGGCCTGCCTGGATGAGCTGCGCGAGCAGATCCCACAGGCCGCGATCATCGGTTCCGTGACCGAGCGGCTGGAACAGTGGATCTATCTGGACGAATAGGGCCGCGCGGTCCGGCCGGCTGTTTTCCCATCAACTCCAAAGCGGGGTATGCGCGTGTGCGCATACCCCGCTTTTGTTTGAAACCGTACCGCGTTTCCCTTATACGCCGAACCGCTTGAGCGCCTCTTCCACCTCTTGGACAAACGTCTGGCTCATCTGGGTTCGGAACTTCTCCACGGAAAAGTTCAGGTTGATGGTCCCCGTAATGCGCCTGCCTCCGTCACGAATGGGAAAGGCCACCGAGGCCAGCATATCATAAAGCTCGCCCACCGCTACGCCGTATCCCTGGCTTCGGGTGCGCACGATCTCCTGCAGCAGCTCGTCCCGGTCGATGATCGTATTGCGGGTATGGGGGACGATACGCGCCTTTGCGATCCACTCCATCAGCGCGTCCTGTTCCATCTGGGCCAGATGGAATTTCCCGGCGGCGGTACAATACACTGGACAGACCTGCCCCGGCGTAGGCTGCATCCCAAAGCTGATGTTTTCTCCCACACTGATGATGTGGATGATGGACGCCCCGTCGAATACCGTCAGTCCCACCTCACAGCCATACCGCATGGAAAAGTAATTCATGATGGGGATGATCCGGTCGATGGCGCCGTCCCGGTTGATGACATCGCCGGACAGGGCATACAGCTTGTACGTCAGATAATACTGCTTATTCGTATGCTGTTCCACGTACCCCAGGCCCTTCAGCCCGGTCAGGATACGGTGGACTGTGGCGGTGGACATGTCCAGCGCCGCCGATATCTCCTGGATGGAGAGCTTCCGCCCCATATCGCTCATGTACTCGATCACAGAAAAAATCTTCTGCATGGAGTCCTCATTACTGTTCATATTTCACCGCCGTCCCTACAGCCCAAAATTCTCCAGCGCCCTCTGGACATCTTCCGTGAAGGTGCTGCACATGTTTTCCTGATAGGTCTCCGGCAGCATACGGAAATTGAAGGTCCCGATCGCAGCCCCGCTCTGATCGTGAATGGGGAACGCCACTGCGTATACGATATCATACAGCTCGCCTTCGCTGACGCCGTAGCCCTGATCCCGGGTCCTCCGGATTTCCTGATAGAGCTGCTGCTTGTCAATGATGGTCCGTATGGTATGCGGCAGCAGCGCGCTCTCTTCGATCCAGCGGCTGAGCGCGTCCGGCGCCATCTGCGCCAGAAAAGCCTTGCCCGGCGCGGAGCAGTAGAGCGGAAACACCTGTCCGGGCCGCAGGCAGTCCTTTCCCAAATTAATGTTCCTCCCTACATTCAGGACGTGGATGATGGTGTCGTCCGCGAAGACCGTCAGCCCCACCTCGCAGCCGTAGCGCATGGCAAAGTAATTCATATAGGGGATCATATCCTGCAGAAAGTTATCCCGGTTGAGGGACTTGCCGGCCACTTTATAGACCTTATAGGTCAGATAATACCGCTTGTTTTCATCCTGATCCACATACCCCAGTTCCATCAGGCCGTTCAGGAGCCGGTGCGCGGCGGCGCTTGTCAGGCAAAGCGCCCCGGCCAGTTCCTGGAGGGGAACTTTGCGCTTCTCCCTGCTCAGATATTCGACCACAGAGAAGGTCCTCTGCAAGGTGCTTTCATTGGAAGCTGCCATATGCTCCCTCCCTTTCTATTTCCAAGATTTTATCACAAGAAACGCCCAAAAAGCAAGGGAGGCGAGACCCCCGGAGCCTGATGCGCTTATGCCTCATCCATATCCCGCAGCGCGATCGCGCCGGTGGGGCAGGTCCGTACGCAGGCGGGTTCCAGACCGTGCCGCCAGCGCTCGATACAGCCGTCGCATTTGATCATCTTACCGTCGGTCCCGAATGAGGGCGCTCCATACGGGCAGGCCATGGCGCAGCTGTGGCAGCCGATGCAGTTGGTATTGTCATATATGGTCAGGTTGGTCTCCGGATCCTTTTTCAGGCATCCGGAGGGACACCCCGCGATACAGGGCGCATCATCGCAGTGCATGCAGGACACGGACAAGTAGCCCTCCCGTCCCAGCGCCTCTACGTCATAGATATGCCGCAGAGGGCACACCCCGGCCTCCACGTCGATATCGTGCTGATCCATACAGGCCACAGCGCAGGCCCCGCAGGCAGAGCACTTTTCGATTTCCAGCAGCAGACGCAGCTTCATGCTTTTCCGCCTCCCTTCCGGATGCGGCAGCGGACGCAGTTATAGCCCGGATAGCCCGAATAGGGGTCCAGATGGACGCTGCCTACCAGCTCGTTGGCATCCGCTTCCCGGTAGCCGTGATACATCTGAAGGCACCCTGGCAGGATCCGCGCGGTGGGGTTGGCCCGTACCGCAAGAGTCCCGGCGGTACTCTCGATGGTGATCCAGTCCCCCTCGCCCACGCCCAGGGCCGCGGCGTCCCCATCGTTCAGGTCGGCCATGGGATCGGGGCGGAGGGAGCGGGTCCAGGGTACCTCGTGCATCCGGCTGTGCAGCGCGAAGGGGAGCCGCGCGCCCACCGACAGCACCATGGGATACTCCTCCGGCTCCGCCCGGTCCCAGGGGGGCGTATAGGTAGGCAGCGGGCTCAATCCAGGGGCGTACCGCTCGATGCTGGTGGAATAGAGTTCAAATTTCCCGGTGGGGGTATCGTATCCCCGCGCGGTATAGGCGCCCGGCTCATAAGGCCTGGCGTCAGGCACCCTGACCGGCCGGTCCTCCCGGATGCAGTCGTCCAGGCTGAGGGCACAGTCTGAGAGCATCCAGCGCACACAGTTTTCATAGCCCGAGCGCAGCAGCGGGTCGTCCAGGTCCAGAACGTCGGCCAGCTCCTTGATGATGGTGGAATCCGGCCGGGCGGAATAGAGCGGCGCGATGACCGGTTTGATATAGGTGGCAAAGCCGCCGGGATACACTTTGAATTCCTCCCGCTCAAAGGATGTGCACACGGGCAGGACAATATCGGAGTGGCGGCACATGTCCGTCATAAACAGCTCCGCGCTCATGACAAATTCCAGCTCGTCCACCGCCTCCAGGATCTTGTGGGGCTCGGGGAACATACGGTGGTTGAGGCCGAAGGCCATGACAGCCTTGACGGGATAGGGCGTCCCCTCCCGGATCTGCCGGGTCAGGTCGGTCATCTGCCCCTCGTCCATAAAGTGCTCCCACAGCGGAAAGCGCCTGTCGCCGATGCGGGGCGGGGCATCCTTCGGCTTGGTGGCATGAGTGAATTCATGCTCCCGGGTCTGAAACCCGGCCCACTGGTGGGAATAGGTCTCCCCGATGGGAAAATTGCCGCCTTTTACGTCGTAGTTGCCGGTAATGGCACTCAGGCTCATAATGGCGCGGAAGGTCTGGTAGCCGTTGCGGTGATGGACGATGGGGGCGCCGCTCTGGCTGATGCAGGAGGGCTTATTGGTGGCATACCACTCCGTGGCCCGCTCGACGTCCTTTGCCGCCAGGCCGGTAATCTCACAGACCCGCTTCAAGTCAAACTGCCGGACGTAGCCGGCGTATGCCTCGAACCCGTGGACATGGTGCTCCACATAATCCCGATCCACCCAGCCGTTGTCGATGATAAGCTTCCCCATGCCCAGCGCCAGGGCTCCGTCGGTGCCCGGCCGGATACGCAGGTGCAGGTCGGCCAGCTTGGTGGTCATGGGGGTGACCCGCGGGTCAATGACCACGATCTTCTGCCCCCGCTCCTTCACCTCATAGAGCTGCCGCAGCTGAGTCGGTTTGGAGTGGTAGGGATTGACCGCCCAGGCCATGAAGGTGGCTGCGTTTTGCACGTCGTAGGCGGAAAAGGTGCCGACCATATCCTTCCACGCCTCCACTGTGGCCATGTGACAGGTGGAGGACTCCGACCCGAAGTTGGGGGAGCCGAAGGAATGGGCCAGCCGCTGGAGGAAAGAGCGGTACCATTTGGCGTAGCCGGAATAGAACAGCACCGACTCCGGCCCATAGGCCGCTTTGAGCTGCTTCAGCCGCGCAGCGATCTCCCGGTAAGCCTCCTCCCAGGAGATCTCCTCGAACTGGCCGCTGCCCCGGGGACCCGTCCGGCGCAGCGGCGTTTGAATGCGGTCGGCGCGGTAGATATACTGCCGGTTGGCATGCCCCTTGGGGCACAGGTTCCCATTGCTGACCGGATAGTCCGGCGTTCCCTCGATCTTGACGACTCGGCCGTCCTTCACATACGCGTCGATTCCGCAGTGAAACAGCGGCTCGCATACGGAACAAAACGTGTGTTTGACCTCGATCCCGGTCTCCTTGCAGGGGATCTTCGCCTCTTGCAGGCGCTCCAGTTCCGTCATGTTCCTTCCCCTCCCATCAGCAGTTCCGTCAGCTCCCGGGGAAGGCCGCTTTTCAGGAGAACGGCCTTCATCTGCGCATCCGCGGGCGTATCGTGCCGGTACAGGGCCCGCAGCATGTAATTTTTTACGGCGCCGCTGTTTTTGAACAGATTCAGCAGGTTGATACAGCGGACCCGGCCGTCCGAAATGGTGGCCTCGGCGTACTGCCGTCCCTTGTCCACGAAGACCCGCCGCTCACCCGGCAGGCTCTTGTCTCCAAAGGAGACAAAGTCCATATCCATAAAGTGGGTGATGTTGTGAAGCAGGTTGCCGGGATAGGCCGCATCCAGTCCGGCCATGTTTTTCCCGGCCGTCTCTCCCTGACACACCGCGTTGGCCCACAGGCCGATGAGGCGGGTCCCCTCGATGGAGAGGTCGCGGCCCTGACAGCAATCCCCCGCCGCAAACAGGTCCGGCACGCTGGTTTGCATATGCTCGTCCACCACAACGCCCCGGTCGATCTCCACCTGCTCCGGCGCAAGGCAGTCCAAGGCGGTCCGGGTGCCGATGCAGACCACGACTGCGTCCACGATCTCCCGATCCCCGCCGGAGAAGCTCACCTCCGCCCGGCCGTCCTGTTCGCAGGCCCCGGTGGTCTTTTCCCCAAAGCGCAGGACGATTCCCCTTTCCCGGAGCTCGCCCTCGATCCGCCGGCTGGTCTCCGCAAAGGCGGCGGTCGGAAAAATGTGGGGCGCCAGATCGGAAAGCACCACCTCGATGCCCCGCTCCTCCAGCAGTTCCACGATCTTGATGCCCACCATGGAGGCGCCTACGACCAGTACCCGCCGGAGCGTTCCCGCCGCCAAGGCTTCCTTGAGCCGCACCGCGTCCTCCACCGAGCGCATGGAAAAGATCCTCTCGTCGGGCAGCGTGCCCACCGGCGGCACGAAGGCCCGCGCGCCGGTGGATACCAGGATCTTGTCATAGGTTTGCACCGTCCCGTCTGTCCGCCGGAGGGTCCTGGCCCCGGCGTCGATGGAGGCCGCCGTGCATTGGTCAAACAGCGTAAAGGAGAGCTCCTGTTTCAGCTGCTCCATGCTTCCGAAGGGAAACATAGCTTCATAGGGGATCTTCCCCTTCACGTAATAAGTAGTCAGCATCGGGTTATAGGGCGGCAGCCCGGTATCGCTGTACACATCTACCGCCGCGCTGCAGCCGGCCGCGCGGAGTGCCTTGAGTGCATGGCAGCCTGCGCAGCCGAACCCTACGATTGCAAAACGCTCCATTCAAACGCTTCCTTTCCGGATTTGCGGCTCCTATTTCATCAGGTTGGGCAGCCAGGTCACCAGCCCCGGGAAAAGCAGCAGCAGCGCCACCACGACAAGCTGTATGCCCATCCACGGTGCAGAGGCCCGGAAAATCTGGCCCAGAGACGCGTCCGGGACGCAGCCCTTCAGCACGTAGACGTTCAGGCCCACGGGCGGGGAGAGCAGGCTGACCTGGATCATAATGATGACCATGACGCCAAACCAGATGGGATCCACGCCCAAGTTGCTCATGATGGGGTAGAAGATGGGGATGGTCAGCAGGATCATACCCATGGTGTCGAAGAACATGCCCAGAGGGATGTAGACCAGCAGCATCAGGATTATGGTAGCCATCATCGGCATCTGAGAGCCGATAAACAGATTGGAGAAGGCAGACGCAAACCCGCATCGGGTCAGGAAGAGCTGGAACACCGCCGCGCCGACCGAGATCAGCATGATCATGCAGGTCATCTTCACGGTGTCCACCAGGGCGGATCTGATCCCCTTCCAGCTCAGATTCTTCTTGATGGCCGCGATCACGACGGCGCCCAGGCAGCCCACCGCAGCGGCCTCGGTAGCGGTGGCGATGCCCAGATAGATGGAGCCGATCACGCCGCCGAACAATACCACGATCGCCCAGATGCCCTTGAGTGAACGCAGTTTTTCCCGCAGGGGGACCTTTTTCGAGGACACGGGAGCGAGCTTTGGGTTGATGGCGCAGCGGATGCCCAGATAGGCCAGCATGGCCACCGCCATGATGACGCCGGGGAGTACGCCGCCCAACAGGATGCGGCCCACGGACTGCTCGGTGGTGATGGCGTACATCACCGCCGGGATGGAGGGCGGGATCAGAATGCCCAGGGTGCCTGCGCCGGCAATGGTGCCCAGGCTGAGACGGCGGTCATACCCATAGCGGTCCATCTCCGGCAGTGCGATGCGGGTCATGGCGGCCACCATGCCCACGGAGGAACCGGTGGTGGCGGCAAAGCCCGCGCAGGCGAACACCGTAGCCATGCCAAGCCCGCCGGGAAGCCGGCCCAGCAGCTTATAGCCGGTATCGTACAGCTCGGTGGTAATTCCCGCCTCGTTGGCCAGGTTTCCCATTAGGATAAACATGGGGATGGCCACCAGCGTAAAGGAGGAAATGGCGCTGACCGGCGTGGTGGCCAGGGCGTAGTTGGCCAGTACCGTCCCCTTGGTCAGCAGCAGTCCTCCGGCCCCTACGATAAACATGGAGATCCCGATGGGGACCCGCAGCAGCATCAGTACGATCAGCGCCACCAGCGCAATCAGTCCGATCAGCAAAGGATTCATAACTTTTCCTCCTCCATCAGGCCGTTATTTCCGCCTTGGCCCAGAGCGAGCTTTACGGCATCCACAGTATCCAGGATCAGCTGCAGCAGCATGGCGGTGATCCCTAGGGCGATAGTAAACTTCAGCACATACACCGGCATTTTCATGGCGGAGAGCTGGATCTCCTTGATCGCCCAGGATTCTCCAAATGCCCGCCAGATGCACACGGCAAAGCAGAGAAACAGTGCGTCGCACAGCAGATAGGCGATTACGTCAACGACCCGCCTGGTCTGCTGCCCCAGCCGGTCATACAGCAGCTCCACACAAATGTGTCCTTTTTCCTTCTGGGTATAGGAAAAACCGAAATAGGCCGCCGTCACATACAGATAGATGGCGATCTCGCTCACCCCAAGGATGGGGGAGTGGAACACATTGCGCGCCACCAGCTCCGCCGTCATGATGATCCAGATCAGTGCGATCAGCAACGCCGACAGAAGTCCGAAGAAATCGGGTACCTTCCGCAAAAGTTTCATACAGTCGCTCCTTCCGTCTTTTAAAAGGGCGGGAGACCCCTTTGGGAGTCTCCCGCCGGATCCGCCGCAGGCTGCGGTCACTCGTAGACCTGATAGGCGATATCGTCCGGAGCATACTTGGCCACCAGTGCCTGATAGGTGTCCAGGATCTCCTGGCCGTTATACCCGTAAGAGGTAGCGGTATCCACAAACTCCTGGGCGTCTACTGCCAGCTTTTCCGCCCACTTGTCCCGCTCCTCCTTGGGGAGGACGATCACTTCGCCGCCGGCATCTTCAATGGCCTGGATGGAGTCCTTGATGGCCCCGCCCATCCACGTTTCGCTGGAATACTCGTCCACGAAGCGCTCATAGACCGTCTGGAAGGCCTGCTTATAGGCCTCGGGCAGCTTGTCATAGACCGCCTTATTCATGTAGATGCTGGAGGTGGTGTACATGCCGTAGCCGGTATAGATAAAGTAGTCGCTGATCTCCTGGAGCTTGTAGGAGACCGCCAGGGTGACGGGGATCCCGGTGGCGGCGTCCACGGTCTTGCGCTCCAGGGCCTCATAGATCTCGTTGGCGGCCATGGCCACGGGGGTCGCGCCCAGCTTGGTCATATCCGCATTGACCGCGCCCATGGCCCGGATCTTCAGGCCCGTCAGATCGTTCAGGGACTCAATCTTCAGGTTCGAGCACATGGCCAGCTCGCTGGGGGCCACGACGCCCAAGTTCACCACGTTCTGAGCGGCGCACATCTCCCGGAAGGGGGCGTAGGTCTGGAACATCTCATACAGGGCCTTGTTGGTCACCCACTCGGACGTGGTCGTATAGGGGATGGTGGCCACGAACGTGGGATAGAACTGCGTCTCGAAAAATCCCTCCGGGACAAAGGCGATGTCCGTCAAGCCCTCGGATACGGACGTCAGGGAATCGGTGGCGCTGACCAGGGACCCTGCAAAATAGTACTCAAACGTAAGCAGGCCGCCGGTCTCCTTGGATACTTCTTCAAAGAAGTATTTCAGCGAGGCGCCGTCCACACCGGTCTCAGGCAAATGCGTCGCAAAGGTCAGCGTCATAGGATCCGGCTGCTCTCCCGAAGGCGCGCCGCTTTCGGCTGCCGGTGCGCCGGTCTGCGGCGCAGGCGTGCCGCTTTCCCCCGACGTCTGTCCACCGCAGCCGCCCAGCGCCGCCAAAAGGGTCAACAACAGGAACAGGGCGAGACTTCTCTTACCGATCGTTTTCATAACATCCTCCTCTACAAGTCGTTTCCATTCCTTCTATTGTAAATATCCTTCTGGCTTCAGAACGATATTAACAAACAGCTTAAAATTTATATTTTTTATTTTTTCGATATTTTATCTATTTGAATGAAATAATTATTTTGTTCAAATAATTTATAGCATATTCCCCTCAGCATGTCAACAGGGAAACCACAATTTTCTACCCACAAAATAGATATTTTGCACTACTCTCCTCTTTTTCGCGCTGCTTCTCTATTGCAGCAAAAGAAGCCGTCTGATTTCACTCTTTTTTGCCACAAAAAAGTCCCGCCCCGCCGGGAGGGCTCCCGTTCTGAACCGGCTGAACCTTATTCCGCTGCAAGTGCGGAACCGCGCGCACAACACGGCCCGGCACACAGGGCCCGGATCAAGTCGTGCATCCGGTGGCCCTCGGTTTTCCCGCTTCCACTTCTCCGCCGCGCCAACCAACGCTGTCTCCGGTCCTTTTCCTGTCTTCCGCTTGACCGTCCCCCAGGGGGATACTGCCCATGGAGCTGCAGCGCAGCTTGGGCGGGAAGGCCCTGCCGCTGCCAGCGTCACACCCCGCCCAGCGGACCTGCTGCCCCGCGCTATCTGAGAGAAGGGCAGCCATTCCCCCACGGTGCAGTATTTTTTGACAGACGCGCTCTTTTCGGATATAATACGGATATATTGCGCCTGAATTGACCACGTCCGGGGGGATGTGGCCGTTTTTCGGCATCAACCGGTCCGGAGGGGATCCCATGCCGCGCTGTAAATCCGAGCGCAGCTGCCGCTGCGCTTTTGCCGTTACGCCCCCATAAGGGCGCTCTTCTCAATCTCCCTGTGCGTTCTTACACGCCCAAGGCAGCAAACCGCCCCATCTGCGTGCCAATCGGCGCGTGGGCTGATCCCGGCCCCGCGCCCTGTTCTGGAGGTTATCCGCTATGTCTCAGTATCAATCCGAAATCAATCGCCGCCGCACCTTTGCCATCATCAGCCATCCGGACGCGGGCAAGACCACGCTGACGGAAAAATTCCTGCTCTACGGCGGGGCCATTGCCCAGGCCGGTATCGTCAAGGGCAAGAAGAATTCCCGCGCCGCCACCTCCGACTGGATGGAGATCGAGAAGCAGCGCGGCATCTCCGTCACCTCCTCGGTAATGCAGTTCCAGTACGAGGGCTTCTGCATCAATATTCTGGATACCCCCGGCCACCAGGACTTCTCCGAGGACACCTACCGCACCCTGATGGCCGCCGATTCCGCCGTAATGGTCATTGACGCCGCCAAGGGTGTGGAGGCCCAGACCCGCAAGCTCTTTAAGGTCTGCGCCATGCGGGACATCCCCATTTTCACATTTATAAACAAAATGGACCGGGAAGCCCGGGATCCCTTTGAGCTGTGCGAGGAGCTGGAAAAGGAGCTCGGTCTGGAAACCTACCCGGTCAACTGGCCCATCGGCTGCGGCAAGGAATTTCAGGGCGTCTATGACCGGGGCAGGGGCGAGATCATCCACTTCACCTCCAACGGCGGCGCCAAGGCGGCCACCGCCACGGAAGTGCTTCTGGACGATCCCAACCTGGACGCGCTCATCGGGCCGCGGCTGCACGCCCAGCTCTCCGACGACATCGAGCTGCTGGACGGCGCGGCGGCGGAGTTCGACCTGGAGCGCGTGCGCCACGGCAAGCTCTCTCCCGTGTTCTTTGGCTCCGCTCTCACCAACTTCGGCGTGGAGCCGTTTCTGGAGGAGTTCCTGCGCATGACTACCGCTCCGCTGCCCCGAACGGCCGGAGAACTGGTGGTCGACTGCATGGACGACGACTTCTCCGCCTTCGTCTTCAAGATCCAGGCCAACATGAACAAAGCCCACCGGGACCGCATCGCCTTCCTGCGGGTGGTATCCGGCCGGTTCGACGCGGACAAAGAGGTCTACCATGTCCAGGCCGGTAAGAAGATCCGCCTTTCCCGGCCCCAGCAGCTCATGGCCGCCGAACGGGAGATCATTGAGGAGGCCTACGCCGGCGATATCATCGGCGTGTTCGACCCGGGCATCTTCTCCATCGGAGATACCCTGTGCGCTCCGGGTAAAAAATTCCGGTTCGACCCCATCCCCACCTTTGCCCCCGAGCATTTCCGCCGGGTGCGCAGTCTGGACACCATGAAGCGCAAGCAGTTTTTGAAGGGCATGGAGCAGATCGCCCAGGAGGGCGCCATCCAGATCTTCAAAACGCCCTATACCGGCATGGAAGAGGTCATCGTGGGGGTGGTGGGCACCCTTCAGTTCGACGTGCTGGAGTACCGCTTAAAGAACGAGTACAATGTGGAACTCTATATGGAGGGTCTGCCCTACGAATATCTGCGCTGGATCCGGAGCGCGGACGGCGAGCCGGTGAAGGAGGAGGACCTCATCCTGGGCACCGACGTAAAGCTGGTGGAGGACTATAAGGGCAATCAGCTGCTGCTGTTCGGGTCTCAATGGGCCATCGGCTGGACCCAGGAGCGGAACCGGGATCTGACCTTCTATGAATTTGGCGGCGGGATCGCCTGAATGCAAGCCAAGACCACGCGTGAAACGCGTGGCTTGAACAAGCCCTAAAAGGGCATGGTGAGGCCAGCGCCGAAACGACGCCGACTTTCGCCCCGCGAAAGTCGCTAAAGCGGGCAAAACAGGGCCCCGGCATCCAACTGGATGCCGGGGCCCTGTTTTGCGCACCTCTTCCGCCGTCGGCGGATAGACTGGAATAAAAGGAGGGCTTTGCATGCAGGAGACCAATTCGCGGCAGACACTCTGCAGCCAATTAAAAACAGTGGACGCCTCTTTGCTGTTTCTGCTGTTCATCATTCTTTCCGTCGTGCTGTCCTACGCCGCCGTTGGGATACAGCGCCGCCAACTGGCAGATACGCTGGCCGGAAACACGCAGGCCGCGGCGGCGCTGCCGCCGGTCTTTCCGATCCGCTGCTGCGCCAGCGCCCTGGTAATCGGCGCCCTGGGCTTTTTCCTGTGTCTGGCTCTGAACGCCTGGCAGCAGGCTTCCCAGGGCGACGACCCCGTCGCCCGAAAATCAGCCGCCGCCAACCTGTGCGCCTCTGTGCTGGTCCTGGCGGCCGCCCTGCTGCGGCTGGACGATCTGCTCTTTTTGCAGCGATGCCAGCCCGCTTTGGAAGAGAGCGGCGACCTGCCCGTTTAAGCGGTGCAAAAGGGGGACAGGAAATCCTGTCCCCCTGGTATCCTAGTTCGGCAGCTCTCCCACCCGGAAGAAGGTGAAGCTCCCGCAGGCCAGCGGTTTCCCGGCCGCGTCGGTGATGGTTACGTCGCACACCACGATCGTGCGCCCCGCCTTCCGGACCTCGGCGGCACAGCGGACCTCCCCCTTCTGAGCAGGCGCGAGGAAATTCAGGTTGCTGCTCAGGGTGACATACTGTCCGCCCAGCCCGTGGGCGGCACAGCCCGCTACGGTGTCCGCCAGGGTGACCAGGCAGCCCCCGTGGACGATACCGTTGGGGTTCAGGCTGCTCTCGTCCGCATGCAGGACGCCCTCGGCGCAGCCCTGCTCGATCCTTGTGACAAAAATACGGCTGTTGGTGGAAAACGTGCCCGCTTGATTGACCCGCTCCAGCAGCTTACTGTAAAAATCCATCGAGTATCTTCTCCTCTGCCTCCTGCTCCGTCAGGCCCAGAGTCATAAGCTTGAGGATCTGATCTCCCGCAATGCGGCCGATGGCCGCCTCATGGATCAGCTGGGCGTCTACGCTGTTGGCCACAATGGCCGGGATGGAGGAAATTTTGGCCTGCCCCATGATGATGGAATCACACTGCACATGACCAAAGCACTTTGCATTGCCGGTCATCCTGGGATAAAATACCTGTCTGGAGCCGTCCTGGGCCACGGAGCGGGAGATGACCCGTCCGTTGGCGTCCGCTCCGTCCAGAATGATCTCCATATCGCTCTCGGCGGTCTGGTCGCCGTGGGTCAGCAGTTTTTCCGTAATGACGACCTCGGCTCCCCTGGCAGCCACGACCTTGGTCTCCCGCTTGGTGGAGTCCACGCCCCGGATCTGGGTGGTCTCCATGTGGATGGACGCCCCTTCTTCCAGATATACCACCGTCCGGGGATTCATGACGCGCTTTCCCGTGCCCGGTCCCTCGCCGTAGTGGCGCTCCACATAGCGGACTTTGGAATTCTTCCCCACGTAAAAGGTATGCTCCCCATCGTGCTGGCTGGTCTCACAGCCGGTATTGTGGATGCCGCAGCCGGCCACGATGTCCACGTCGCAGTCCTCTCCGATGAAAAAGTCGTTATATACCATCTCGGACATACCGGTCTGGGTAATGATGACCGGGATGTGGACCGACTCGTTCCGGGTACCGGACTTGATGCGGATATCGATGCCCGGCTTGTCCGGCTCGGTCTTGGTGGTGATCTCGATATTGGCGGTGCTCGCGCGGGAGTCCAGCTGCCCGTTGCGGCGGATGTTGTAGGCCCCCTGAGGGGTCTTCTCCAACTCCGCGATCTCCTTCAGGAGTTTCCAATCGGTGTGATTCACTGTGCCGCCCCCTCCGTCATATAGCTGCACCCGGACAGGGTGTTGGCCAGGATCTGAGGGAATATTTCTTCCTTGGGCCCGTATTTGCTCACCCGGCCGTCGCTGATCATCACGATCTCATCCGCCAGATTGATGATCCGCTCCTGATGGGAGATGATGAGCAGGGTGGCTTCCCGCCGCCGGTGGATGGCCTGGAAGGTCTCGGTCAGCTTGGCGAAGGACCACAGATCAATGCCCGCCTCCGGCTCGTCGAAGATCATCAGCCCGGCCTTGCGGGCCAGAATGGTGGCGATCTCAATGCGTTTGACCTCGCCGCCGGAGAGGGATGCGTCCACCTCCCGGTCGATATAGTCGTGCGCGCACAGGCCCACCTTGGTCAAGTACTGGCAGCCCTCCTCCCGGGTGAGGGAGTCGCTGCCCGCCGCCAGCGCCAGCAGGTCCTTGACCTTCAGCCCTTTGAACCGCGGAGGCTGCTGGAAGCCGTAACTGATCCCCAGCCGCGCCCGGCCGGTGATATCCATCTGCGTGATATCGGCGCCGTTCCAGAGGATGCTTCCCCCCGTGGGCTGCACCAGGCCCATAATCGCCTTGGCCAAGGTGGTCTTGCCGCCCCCGTTGGGGCCGGTGATGACCACCAGCTTGTAGTCCTCCACCGTCAGGGAAACGTCGTTGAGGATGCCCAGTTCCTGGCCGGACTCCCCCTCCACCTGGTAGCTGAGGCCCTTGATTTCCAACATAAGCCGTTGCTCCTTTGTACATGGTGATTTCCGTGATTAAATATTGTAACATGCCCATCCGGAAAAAACAAGTATGTCCGCCGTTTCCCGGCCTCCTCCGGGGCATCCGGTCCGGATGGCGCATAGTATGGCTTAGATTCTATGCAGATTAGGAGGCAAATCCATGGAACAAGATAAACTGCCCTGCACCCCGCCCGATTCCCCGGACTACCCCTGCGACCGGGAGGTCTTTGAGCGGGTCTGGCGGCGGGTCATGCCGGAGGATCGGCCCGACTGCCCCTTCGTGCTGGATGAAGCAGCCGCCGCCCAGCCCGCGGCAGAAGCCGCGTCCCTCCCGGAAGGCCCTGCGGCCACCGCCGCCGCGCCCGGGGTCCTGTCCGTTCCGGCCATGCGCCCCGCCATGCCCATGCCCATGCCCCAGGAGGAGTCCGGCTGCGCGCCGGAACACGACGTACCCTGTCTGGGCGCGGCCTCGGCCGTATACGGCGCCCAGCTCCAGCAGTACATAGACCACGAACTGGCCGACTGGCGGACGTATCAGCTTCTCTCCCGGCGGGCCACAGGCACCGGCGGCAAGGTCCTCTCCACGATGGCCGCGGACGAGCGCCGCCACGCCAAGCGTTTGTCCACCGCGTATTTCCTGATCTCCGGCGTGCGCTACTGGCCGGTGGAGCGTCCGGCCGCCGCCCTTGCCTGCGCCTTTCCCGCCGCCCTGCGGGAACGCTTTGCGGAAGAGCAGCGGGGCGAGCTCTCCTATCTGGCCGCGGCGGAGGAGACCGGAGACCCCTGTCTGCGGGAGCTCTATCTGGAGCTGGCCGGGGATGAAAACGCCCACGCCTGGCTGCTGCGCGGCATTCTGGAGCAGCTGTAGCACGGTAGGGGCGGGTGTCACACCCGCCCCTCAGCCTGCACTCCGATGGTAAGGAAAACCGGACGGCCCAGACCCGCCTCATCCAAAAACCACGCCGTATGCATCAGCGGCCCGCCTTCCGGGGCAAGGTCGTAGACGGTGCGTTTCACGCCGCCGTCCTCGTCCCGCTCGGCCACCAGCACCCACTGGGTCTGCGGCAGAAGGGATATCGACTCCTCCGCCCGGCTTCCGTCCAGCACGCAGGCCGCCAGCGGTTCGTCCGAGCCGCCGTACTGGGTGACCGTTACCGTCTGCAGCGGCTGAACGTCCTGCAGGGAGACCTCCACGGAGAAGGAGGTGCTGTGCGTCTCGCCGTTCTCCGTTACGCTCTGCTGCCAATGTTCCGTGACGGTCATGCCGCCCGCCCCGCCGTAGCTGTTGCCGCTGCCGTCCAGATAGAGGCGCCCGTCCTCCGTCTGATACACCCGGTAGAGGGTAACAAAGCGCTCTTCCTCTCCCGCCCGGAAATAAACGGTGCCGGAGATGGTTTCCTCCTCCCCCTGGTCCGTCGACTTGTAGGCCATGTTCGGATGCGCCAGCTCCACGCTGCTGCTGTTCACCAGGTCTCCGTTTTCCTCCACACTCTGATAGAGGAAGCAGTTACGCCCCTCCAGACCGGGGAAGTCATACCGGCCCCGCTCCGCGTCGTACACCCCGAACAGCACGCTGCGCGGGAACGACAGCGCCCCAAAGCGCCCGGTATCCAGCGTCTGACTGCCGTATTCCGTCCAGCTGCCGTCGTCATAAGGGGTCTGCCTTGCACCGAACGCCACATGGAAGCCCACAAAGCGGTCCGCCTGCCCCTCCGGCCCCGGCGCGGCCAGCGGCACGGTCCCCAGAGCCGCCAGCACCGCCGCGGCCGCCGCAAGCAGCGCCAGGCGCCTACCCATCCGTTTCATCGTCCTCCTCCAATCTTCCGTCAAAATGCAGGATATCGCCCACGTCACAGTCCAGGTAATAACAAATGCGGTTGATGGTATGGAACCGCACGCCGCTTGCCTTCCCGCTGCGCAGGATGGAAAGGTTTGCCTCGGTGATGCCGACCTTGGCGCACAGCTCCTTGGCCGTCATGCCCCGCGCCTTGAGCACATCGCTCAGAGATACCCGTATGGCCATGGCGCGCCCTTAAATAATGCTCTGGTTGTCGTCGTGGATAGCCTTGCCCTGTTGAAAGTAGCGGCACAGCAGAAAGAGCGCCGCTGAGAGCGCCACGCTCACCAACGGCAGGGTCATGGTAAACGAGACCTTCCGCAGCTGGGGCAGCAGGAGCAGCTGGAGCAGGTTGCCGCCCACGCACAGGAGGATGGCGCATTGGGCCGTCCGGCGGCAGCGCTCCGCGGTGATCCGGCAAAGCTCCACCGTCTCCGCCCCGAAGGGCTCCCGCTCCAGTGCCCGGGCCAGCCGGGCGCCCCACAGGAGTACCGCCGCCCCCAGGAAGCTGGGCGTCAGCCCCAGCAGCGTCAGGACAGCGCCAACTCCGTTGGTGCGCGCCGCCCCCGCCGGATCGCCGGTGTTGCCCGCGGTCACCGCCGCGGCCTGGGCCAGAAAGCCGCTCAGCGCCCCCCATACGGCCAGGAACACCAGCAGCGCCGCCGCGCCGGTCAGCAGGCCCCGGAACAAGCGGGACAGCCCCGCCTCCTTCTCCAGGCGCCGCAGCAGACGGAGCACCGCGTATCCGGCCAGGGTGGCAAACAGGGCGCCCCCCGCCGCCAGCGCCCAAACGCCGGTGAGCTCCAACGTCTCCTGTCCGATCAGGGCGGCCCGATTGGCAAGCCGGTAGAGGCTGTACAGAAGCTGGGCGGCCAGCAGCAGCAGCGCGTCCTCCCAGTACAGCCTGCGCCTGCGCCGCTGATACCACAGCCATCCCAACGGCAGTCCTGCCGCCACCAGGCAGATGGCCCAGGCGGCCAGATTTCCGGCGTATCCCAGTCCGGAGAGCGCGCGCAGGCCATCCCCAATGCCGTCAATCAAGCCCAGCCCGGCCCGCAGTCCCATCCCCCACTCCGTCAGGCCGGCCAGCACCGCTCCCAGCGCGGCCGCCGCGGTCAACAGGAGCGCCTCCCGTTTTGTCATGTGCTCTCCCTCCAAATTATCGTTTTGCAATAATTTCTTTTTCAGTTTAGCGGAACTATTATCGTTTGTCAATCATTTTTTTGACGCCAAAAGGCCCCCATCCAAGTCATGGATGGGGGCCTTTTGCTGGATCAGATGCTCTCCGGATCGTCCAGGCGGCCGCCAAAGGCCTCCACAGCCCTGGCGTCCTCCTCCCGCTTCTCCTCAATGGCTTCCTTGAGAAGCATATCCTTGACCTTCATCAGTCGGATCGTGGAAGAGCGTTCGTTTTCATCCAGCTTCATGGAGATATACTTGATGGCCTCCTGCATCTGAGGGATCTTCACATACTCCAGCGCGTTGACGCGCCGCCGGGTCTTCTCGATCTCCTCCGCCAGCAGCTGGGAGGTCTTTTCGATCTGGGCCAGGCGCAGCATATCCTGAAAGATTCCGGAAAGGGCGTCCACCGCGTCGTCCAGTTCGCCCGAAGTGGTGGCAAAGCCGTAGGGATAGATCTCCCCGGCGTCGTCGCTCTTGGTCTTGAACTGATAGACGGGCACGTTCACGGACATGACGTTCTGGAAGGTCATGTCCAACTCCACGCTCTGTTTGGGGTAGAGCAGGGACTGCTCCAGCATCTCGGAGGACATGACCGCCGAGGCCACAGTGAAGGAGCCATGGGCCCGGATCAGGGCCGCCTCCACCTTGGCGCGGAGCGCCCGGTTCTCCCGCACGACGTCCATAAACTGCTTCATCAGCTCATCCCGCTTGTCTTTGAGCAGCTTATGGCCCCGGATTGAGGTCTTGAGCCGGCCCTTCAGCCGGGTCAGCTCCTGCCGGGTGGGGTTTACGTTAATTGCGGGCATGACTTACCCCTCCTTTTTCGGGAGGTATTTGTCGATCAGCTCCGGCTTGATGCGTTTGAGCTCCGCCTTCGGGAGGATGGAAAGCAGCTCCCAGCCCAGGTCCAGCGTCTCTTCGATCGAGCGGTTTTCGTCGGTGCCCTGGGAGACATAGCGCTTTTCAAACTCGTCGGCAAACCGGGCGTACAAAAGGTCGGTGGGGGACAGGGCCGCCTCGCCCAGGATGGACATGAGTTCCTTGTTCTCCTTGCCGGTGGAATAGGCGGCAAAGAGCTGGTTCATGGTCCCCGCGTGATCCTCCCGGGTCTTGCCGGGGCCCACGCCCTTGTCCTTCAGGCGGGACAGGGAGGGCAGCACGTCCACCGGGGGATTGACGCCCTTGCGGTAGAGCTCGCGGCTGAGGATGATCTGCCCCTCGGTGATATACCCGGTCAGGTCGGGGATGGGGTGGGTCTTGTCGTCCTCGGGCATGGTGAGAATGGGGATGAGGGTGATGGAGCCGCTCTTGCCCAGCTGACGGCCGGCCCGCTCGTAAATGGTGGCCAGGTTGGTGTACAGATAGCCCGGGTAGCCGCGGCGGCCGGGGACTTCCTTCTTGGCCGCCGACACCTCGCGCAGGGCCTCGGCGTAGTTGGTGATATCGGTCATGATGACCAGTACGTGCATGCCCTTCTCAAAGGCCAGATATTCCGCGGCGGTGAGGGCCATGCGGGGTGTGGCGATACGCTCCACGGCGGGGTCGTTGGCCAGGTTGGTAAAGAGCACGGTGCGGTCGATGGCGCCGGTACGGCGGAACTCCTCCACGAAGAAGTTGGACTCCTCAAAGGTGATGCCGATGGCGGCGAAGACCACGGCGAAATTGCCCGCGTCGTCCCCCAGCACCTTGGCCTGGCGGGCGATCTGGGCCGCCAGGGCCGCGTGCGGCAGGCCGGAGCCGGAGAAAATGGGCAGCTTCTGTCCGCGCACCAGGGTGTTCAGGCCGTCGATGGTGGAAATGCCGGTCTGAATAAACTCGTTGGGGTAGTCCCGGGCGGCCGGGTTCATGGGCAGGCCGTTGATGTCCCGGAACTCCTCGGCCAGGATCTCCGGTCCGCCGTCGATGGGACGGCCCATGCCGTTGAACACCCGCCCCAGCATGTCGCCGGATACGCCCAGCTCCAGCGGGTGGCCCAGAAAACGGATCTTGGACTCGGCCAGGTTGATGCCGGCAGATGCCTCGAACAGCTGCACAACGGCGTTGTCGCCGTTGACCTCCAGCACCTGGCAGCGGCGGGTGCTGCCGTCGGGCAGCTCGATCTCGCCCAGCTCGTCATAGGTGACGCCGGAGACCTTGCGCACCACCATCAGGGGGCCGTTGATCTCCTGTATGGTACGGTATTCACGGATCATTCCTCAGCACCTCCCTTGGCGGCGGCCGCTTCGATCTGCTCGGCCATCTCGCGGGCCATGTCCGCATAAACGGCGGGATATTCGCTGTCGGGTACGCTCTTGGCCCGGCCCATCTTTTCCCGGAAGGGGATCTCGAACAGGTCGGCCACCCTGGCGCCCTTCTCGATGGCGGCGCGGCAGAGCCGGTCATACTCCAGGATCATGCCCAGCATCTTGTCCTGCCGGTCATAGCTGGAGTACCAGTCCACCTCCAGAAAGCCGTTCTGCTGGAGGAAGTCCTCCCGCAGCATCTTGGCCGTCTCCAGGGTCAGCTGGTCGGCGGCGGAGAGGGAGTCCTTGCCCACCAGCTGCACGATCTCGTTGAGGCTGGCCTCCTCCTGAAGGATGGACATGGACTTATCGCGATTGATCATGAACTGCTTGCCCAGGTGCTCGTCATACCAGGGCTTGAGGGAGTCCAGATACAGGGAATAGGAATTGAGCCAGTTGATGGCGGGGAAATGGCGGCGGTAGGCCAGCGAGGAATCCAGCGCCCAGAACACCTTGACGATGCGCATGGTAGCCTGGCTCACGGGTTCGCTCAGGTCGCCGCCCGGGGGGGAGACCGCGCCCACGGCGGTCAGGGAACCCCGGCGGCCGGCGTCAGAGCCGATGCACGCCACCATGCCGGCCCGTTCGTAGAACTGGGCCAGGCGGGAGGACAGATAGGCGGGGTAGCCCTCTTCGCCGGGCATCTCCTCCAGGCGGCCGGACATCTCGCGCAGGGCCTCGGCCCAGCGGGAGGTGGAGTCGGCGATGACGGCCACATCATAGCCCATGTCCCGGAAATACTCGGCGATGGTGATGCCGGTGTAGATCGACGCCTCACGGGCGGCCACGGGCATGTCGGAGGTGTTGGCGATGAGCACCGTCCGCTTCATCAGGGACTCGCCGGTACGCGGGTCCACCAGTTCGGGAAACTCCCGCAGCACGTCGGTCATCTCATTGCCGCGCTCGCCGCAGCCGATGTAGATGACGATATCCACGTCCGACCACTTGGCCAGCTGGTGCTGCATGACGGTCTTGCCCGAGCCGAAGGGGCCGGGGATGGCGGCGGTGCCGCCCTTGGCCACGGGGAACATGGCGTCCACGATCCGCTGGCCGGAGAGCAGGGGCGTCCTGGGGGGGTACTTGTGCCGGTAGGGCCGCCCCACACGGACGGGCCACTTCTGCACCATGGTCAGCTCGTGGCGCGCCCCGTTTGCGTCCACCAGCACGGCCACCGTATCCAGCACCGTGAAGGTGCCGGACTGGATGGACTCGATGGTTCCGCTCATGTTGGGGGGAACCATGATCTTATGGAGCACCACGCTGGTCTCCTGCACGGTGCCCAGCACATCGCCGCCGGTGACCTGGTCGCCCGGTTTGGCCACGGCATCGAACTGCCATTTCTTTTCCCGGTCCAGGGCGGGCACCTCTACGCCGCGGGGCAGGTTGTTGCTCCCCGCCTTTTTCATGATGCCTTCCAGCGGACGCTGGATACCGTCGTAAATATTTTCGATGATACCGGGGCCCAGCTCCACGGACATGGGCGCGCCGGTGGTCTCCACCGCCGCGCCGGGGCCCAGGCCGGAGGTCTCCTCATAGACCTGGATGGACGCGGCGTCGCCGTTCATGGTGAGGATCTCACCGATCAGGCGCTGCTCTCCCACCCGGACCACGTCGGCCATATTGGCGTCCTTCAGCCCGGTGGCCACCACCAGCGGGCCGGAGACTTTGACGATTTTTCCGCTCAAATTGACTCAACCTTCTTTCACGTCGGGGGGCGCGGGCGGGTGCGGGCACCCGCCCCTGCGAAGCACCCCGCCTCCCGGAGTTTCCGCCGCAGGCGGCGCGACGGTTTTGTATCCAGGGGGAAGCATCCTCCCCCGGACTATAGAATATCCGCGCCTACAGCCCGTTCCACAGCGCTCTTCACGTTGGCCATACCGATGCCCAGGCTGCCGTCCTTGCCGGGGATGAGGATGACCGCGGGGGTCAGCTCATCCTTGTAACGGTCCACATCGGCCTGCATCCCGGCGGCAAACTGCTCTGTAAGATAGATCACCGCGTAGTCCTCCTTTGCCAGGGTATGGAGGATCCTGCGGGCCTCCTCCGCCGTCTCGGCCGGAAAGACGTCCAGGCCCAGCGCCTTGAACCCCAGGACGCTGTCCTTGTCGCCCAGGACCGCGATCTTGTATCCACTGTTAGACATAGGCTTCACGCAGCCTTTCCCGGATGGTGTCCGCGTCCAGACCGGCCATACGGCCGGAGAGAATGGTACGGATGGCGGTAAACTCGTTTTCCCTGGCGTACAGGTAGCCCACCACCGCCTGCTCCCCAAACGGGATGCGGCGGGCGCGGGTCAGGTAGGCCATAACCGCGTCGTCGCAGGCGCGCTCAAAGGCGGTCAATTCCCCGCTGCCGGCCGCGGAAAGGGAATCCCCCAGAGCGGCGGCCTCGGCGAGCGCTCCCGCCCGGAATGCGGCGGACAGGTCGCCTCCCTTGCGGCTGGCCAGGGTACGCGCATCCACGCTGCCGCCGCTCAGGAGCACCTGATGGAGAAAATCGCTTCCCTTCCCCATCCGGGCCGAGCGTACGGCGGAACGCAGGTTGGTGGCGTCGGTGAGCAGGCGCACGTAGCCCTGGAGGAATGCGCTGCCGGTCGCTTCCGCGGCGGCGTGCATCTCCTCAAAATAGGCCCGGTCCAGCACAAAGTCGGCCAGCTGGGGGTCGCCCCCGGCGTTCAGAAGCTCCTGCGCCTGCGTCACCGCGCGGCGAAAGGGCTCCGTGAAGTCCCGCAGGCTGTCCCGCTGAAACGCGTCCTTCACCGCGCCGGCGCTCCAGCGCCCCCCCTCGGACAGGAGGCGGTCGGCTTCCGCGCCCACCGCCTGGGCCTTGAGCAGCACCTTGGCGTTGTGGTAGTCGTATTTCATCTGAAACACTTCCACCAGCCCGGGATCGGGCACCGCGCTGCGCAGTTCCCGATACAGCGCCGCCCTGGCCTGGGCCAGCAGGGCGTCCAGGGCGGTATGGGTCAGCTCCGTCAGCTCCCCGTAACCGCACTCGGAAAGGACCTTGACGGCCTCGTCGTCCGTATGGGCCTCCAGCATCCGCTCCATGCGCTCACGGGTGAGCAGCTTGTTCTCCATGGCCCGGATGCGGGTGGATATGGTCAGGTAGTCGGTATCTTTGATCTTAGTCAAGACATTGCCTCCATTCGTCCGGAGTGCGCGTCAATCTCCGAAGAGGATCTGGGCGACCGGGCGGTCCAGCGCGCCCCGCTGGAGACGCACCAGGGTCTCAAAGCTGCAATTGACCTCCACATCCCCGTCGCTGAGGATCACCCCGCCCTGGATGGGGCGGGTCTGCTCGGACAGGGTGAGCCGGCCGCCGTTCAGGCGCTCGTTGGCCGCGGTGACCACCTGCTTGCCATAGCGGGTGCGGTCCTTCTGGGAGAGGATGACCGCCTCCCGGCCGGTGACGGCGGCCTTCACCGCCAGGTCGGCCAGCAGGGCTGTGTACTCCTGCTCCGGCAGGTTCAGCAGCTGCTCCAGCGCCTTGTCGTAGGCCCTGGAGAGCATCTCCTGCTTGGCCGCCAGCTCCAGCTTGCGGCACTCCAGCTGGGCCACGCTGGCCAGCCGCTCCACCCGCTCGTCGGCGTTCCGCCGGCCTCGGGCCAGGATGTCCTCGCACTCGCGCTTTGCCTGCGCGTCATACCGTGCGGCGATCTCGTCGGCCTGGCGGCGGGCTTCGGCGGTCAGCTCGTCGATCTCCCGCCCCACATCCTCCGCGATGCGTCCGGTGATTTTTTCGATTCCGTCCATAGCGTATCCCCGCTCAGAAGCCGAACATGATCATCAGGAAGGAGATCAGCAGGGAGAGGATGGCATAGAACTCCACGATGATGCACAGCACCATGCCCTTGGACCAGTCGTTGGGGTTCTTGGCCACGATGTTGACCGAGGCGGCGGCCACCCGGCCCTGGGCGATGCCGGACAGCAGGCCGCCCAGCGCCATGGGCAGGCAGGCGGCCAGGATCAACAGGCCGTTGGCCACCGTGAGTTCACCGACGGTTCCGGCAAACAGGCCCATCTTCATCAAAGCCAGAAAGCCGATGACCAGGCCGTATAGTCCCTGGGTGCCGGGGATGACCTGCAGGATCATGCACTTGGAAAATTGGGAGGGGTCCTCGGCCAGCAGGCCGGCGCCCGCCTCACCGGCGATACCGGTACCCTTGGCGGAACCGACGCAGGCAAGGCCCGCAGCAAGGGCCGCGCCCAGGAACCCGAAGAAGGGGCCGCCGTATTGGGCAATCAATTCACCGAAATTCATGTTACTGTTCCTCCTTGATGTCTACATATTTTGTGGCGATGTTCAGGGGGCGCCAGGGGCGGCCGCCCTCTTTATAGAACTGTTTAAAAAACTCCAGATATTGCAGGCGGGACGTGTGCACATAGGTGCCGATCACGTTCAGGCCAATGTTGAATGCGTGGCCGACGAGGAAGACCAGGAAGAAAATGGGGATCCCAATCACAGGGGGCAGGCCGCCGCCGGGCATGGCGCCCAAGATATTGAACACCTGACCGATGACGGAACCCGCCAGCATCATGACCATCAGGCGGGAGTAGGAGAGGATATCCCCGAAGTAGCCGGTCACGCCGTTGTACACCGCTCCGATCACGGCGGTCACCTTTCCAAAGCCCTTGGCGTTGCGGCCCTGCGCCAGCAGCATGACGCAGCCCACGATCAGCACGACCGGGATGCCGTTCACGCTTCCGATGCCGGAGATGCCGGCCATATTCACGGCAAACAGGCCGATGCCGATGAAAATGACCCACCAGGTCCCCACATCCCAGACCGCGTCCATGATCTGACCGTCCCGGCACAGCATCCAAAACTTTACTGCCATGCCCACCACGATCTGCACCAGGCCCACGGCCAGGGAGAAGATGAGCACGGTCATCGGCTCGTTCATCACGTCCAGCAGGGGGGCCGGCAGACCGCTCCCTTCCGGAACTGAGAGGAAGGGCACCGCCGGTTGGGGCAGGCCCAGCATGCTGGTAAACTGATACAGAAAGTCCGAGAAGAAACCGCCCGTCAGCAGGCCGATCACCGCGGATGAGATGCCGCACAGGATCATCAGCCGCACCAGCTGGCCGAATCCTCCCTTGGGCTTAACCTTCCATTGGAGGAAGGCGCAGGCCCCCGCCAGGATCAGGCCGTAGCCCAGGTCGGCGAACATAAACCCGAAAAAGAAAATATAGAACGGGGCCATCAGGCCGTTGGGGTCCACCCCGTCGTAGGCCGGCAGGGAATACATCTCCGTAATGGTCGTCAGCGGCTCGGTGAGCACGTTGCTTTTGAGCTTGACCGGTACCGCCGGGTAGTCCTCCGCCGCCGGGACCTCGGTCTCCCAGCAGCAGGTGAACTTCCCAAGGCGCTCCAGAAGCCTCGCCTCGTCGGGTACGGGCACCCATCCCTCCAAAAAGAAGGCCAGGTCCGTGTCCAGCAGGCGGCAGCGGGCTTCCTCCCGGGTGATCTCCTGGCAGGCCCGGTCCAGGCACTGCTCCAGCGCCGCCGCTTTGGGGGCGCAGCCGGCCGCCTCTTCCTTGGCCCTGCGCAGCGCTTCCTCGGTCTCGGCCATCCGCGCGTCCAGAGCCCGGTCGTTCTCGGCAGCGGTGCCGGTCCAGCCCCGCAGGGCAGAGCGGGAAAAGCCGTACTCCTTCAGCACCGCCTGGCAGGTCTCCTCCTGGCTCTTGTGGCAGAGGAGCACAAAATAGTGCAGCTCCGCGTCGCTCCCCGCCCGAAGAAGCGCCGCCAGGTCCGTCCCGGCCGCCAGCGCCCCCTCCAGGGCGTCCAGATCCACCGCGGCCGCCACGGTACCGAAGAAGACCGCCACATCCTGGGTGGAAGCGGTCTCCAGGGGGATGTCCAGCGCCAGCCAGGGCGCCAAAGCCAGCTTCTGGGCCTTGAGCTTGCCCTGTTCGGCGTACAGAGCGGAGATCTGCCGCTCCAGCGCATTGAGGCGTCCGGCATCGTCCAGTGCGGCGCGGTAGGCCTCGTTATCAAAGAGCGCGGCCTCCGTGATCACCGGCCGGGGCTTAAACAGGGAACCTTTTTCCTTGGGCGCGTATTTTTTCAGGGTCTTGAGCGCGGCCTCGGCGCCGGACTTCGCCTCCCGCGCCTGATTGAGCGCCGCCGTGTCCGGCCGGGTCAGCGACGCCCAATCCGGGTCGTCCCGCCAATCGGACGGCTCGTCGATCTCCACGCAGCCCATGTGCTGAAGCAGCCGCAGCATCTCTTCCCGCTCCGAGCGCATACCGATCAGCCGCAGCCGCTTCATTTTGACGATGGACATCAGCTATTCACTACCCTTCTCACGATGCTTTGGGCGGCTTCGGCCAGGCGGCCCTCCGCCTTCCCGCGCAGGGCTTCGCAGGATTCCCGGGTCTGCGCCGTCACCGTCTGCGCATTCCGGGCCGCTTTTTCCTCCGCTTCCTTCAGGAGGGCGCGGGCCTGCTCCTCCGCCTGGGCGCGCGCCTGCTCCAGCCGGGCCCTGCCCGCCCGCTCCGCCTCCGCCACCAGGCGTTTTGCCTGGGCTTGGGCCTCGATCTTGCGGGCCTGGTTGGCCTGCTCCGCCTGCGTCACCTGCTTGATTGCCTCCAGAGACATAATTCTCACCGCCTTTCCGAAATGGCGCGCACGGCGCTCATCAAGCGGACGGCTGGCGGGTCTTGGCCGCCAGCCGTCACTCCGCCGAGCACCGGGTACGCCGCGTCATTTTGACAAAAAACAAATTCTCCCGATCATACCCAAATGATACTTCATACAGCGCAGAATTTCAAGTTTAAAATTGTCGGTTTAGTTTTTTTGCTTCTCTCGTTTTTTGCAAGGCCAGCGACATTTTCGTGCAGATTTACTGCAAAAATTTTGTACATCCCCTTTCAATCAAAACATTTTCCCGGTTCTTGCGTCATTCTCGCCAAAGTTTTTGGCAAAAGTTTGTGCAGTTTGCGGCGAGCCTTTTTGCAGAAACAAAACCGAGCAGGGACGCGTCTGCAAGCACGTCCCTGCTCGGTTCATTCGGTTGGCGTCCGAGTCAGCACAGCCCAATTCTCCCCTGCTCCGGCAGGGGCTTCGGTCACGGGCACCAGGCGCCCGGCGGGCAGGCCGGCGGCGCGCAGCGTCTGCTCATAGGCGCTCTCGTCCCCTGCAGGCACCGCGACATAGACCCGCCAGGCATGCTCCGCAAGCCAGGCCGCGGTCTGGCCGCTGCGGTCGTTTGCCTCGCCGGTCAGCACCGCCTGACTGCTCCCAAAGGAGACTTTAAGCTGGGGGTAATCGGCCAGGGCCTCTTCCAGCTCCCGGCAGAAGGTCTCCAGCGCGTCGGTCAGGCCGTCGGGATCATAATTCTCTCCGGCGACGATATAGTCCACCTGGCCCCGGGCCGGAAAGGCGCAGTTTTCCAGCAAAAGTTCGTCAAAGCCCAGTTCGGCCAGTTCGGCGCACACGCCGATCACATACTGCCGGGCGGCCGCATTGGCGGCGCTGAGCCAGCGGCAGTCTCCCTCGTCCCGCCAGTTGCCCGCGCTGCTTTTGATGCCCAGGCTCATGTCGGCGCGGGGGATCGCGTTGTCCCGGAAGCAGGACACCCGGGCGACCGTATACAGCTCCCCCGCATTCAGGCCCCGGATGGCCCCGTTGATGGCCGGGTCGGCTGCGGACACGCCCCCCGCCTGCGCCGGCTCCAGGCTGGAGATATACCCCAGGCTTCCGTCGTCGGCTTTCATATCAAAGACCGCCGCGGCAGCCCCCGCCCGGCGCACCTGCTCCTCCGCCGTGCCGTCGTAGAGGGCCTCGCGGGGCAGCAGTACCCCCTGCATCAGCGTTTCCGGCTCGGGCGTGGCCGTGGGCGCCGGTGTGGGAACCGGGCTGTCGATCACCAGAGGAGCACTCCCCGCAGGCTCCGGCGGGTCCTCAGCGCCCCCTTTTTGAACGAAGGGCAGGTCCAGCCGGATGCCGTCGGAAGAGTAGACGATATGCCCGTCCATCAGCAACAGCGTGGCTACCGCCAGCACCAGAAGGACGACCAGCAGCACGATGACCACCTTCAGGGCCGTGCGCAGCCGGCTGCGCCCGTGATAGGTGCCATACCCCTTGGCCGCCATCCGCCGTCACCTCCTCCGCAAGCCAAATCAATCACAAGATGCAGATATTATAGCACGATTTTCCCCGGAAAAAAACTGTGCCGGGCACTTTTTTATTCCCGGTCCTCCTGAAGCGCGAGGGCCGCATCCAGCTTCTTCAGCGCTGCGGCCACCAGATCCCGGTCCTCCTGCGTCATATCGCTCATCAAGGAACGGAAATAACCCCCGACGTCGGTGGCGGCCCGGCGGCGCAATTGCTGGTATTTCTCGGTCGCGCAGACATAGATCCCCCGCCGGTCGGTCTCGCTGCGCTGCCGCTGGGCAAGGCCCAGTTTCTCCAGCCGGTCCACGATGCCCGAGACCGTGCTGTTTGCGCTGCCGGTACGCTCGGCCAGCGTGCTGATGGGTACCGGCCCGTCCTCCCCCAGCACCGTGAGGACCAGAGCCTGCGGAAACGTCAAATCCAGACGCCCGAAATGCGTGCGGAACTGCTGGGACATATGCTGGGTCACCCGCAGATAAGACAGGAAAATGTCGTGCTCTTCCATGCGTGCCCGCTCCTTTCTCTCTTAGCCCATGGCCGGGGTCATCAGCCGCTGCAGGATCACCGCCAGCTGGGACCTGGTTGCCGCGCCGCCGGGATCGATTCTTCCGTCGCTGCCCTGGATCAGCCCCAGCCCCACCGCATGGGCCATGCCCTCCCGCGCCCAGGCGGAGATGCTTGCCGCATCGCTGTAAAGGCTCAGGGTGCCCTCCGCCACATCGCCGCCCTTATACTGGGCGTAGCGGTGGAGAAGGACGGCCAGCTCCTGCCGGGTGACGGCGCTGTCGGGATTGAAGCGTCCCTTGTCGTTGCCTGCGGCGATGCCCTTCCCCTTGGCCCAGGCCGCCGCCGTCTCATACCAGGCCCCGGCGGCCACGTCCGGGAAGGGGGCTTCCACTGAAAACGCCGGTGCGCCCTCCAGCCGCCACAGTACGGTCACCACGGTGGCGCGGGTCACCGCCGCGTTGGGGCTGAACGCAGTCTCGCTGGTACCGGTCATATATCCCGCCAGAGACACCGCCTCCACCGCCTCGGCATACCAGGCGTCCGCGGCGACGTCGCTGTAGGCGGGGACGGAGGCGGCCGGGGCGCCTGCAGCCGCGGCAGGCAGAGCCAGCGCCGCGCACAGGCAGGCGGCGCAGGTCAGGGCGGAGAGGCGTTTTTTCATGGGGACACTTCCCTTTCGTCATGGAGTGCCTCTCATTGTACGACATGGATTTTAAAAATCTGTGAACAAGCGCTGAATCCAACGAAATTTTAGGGAAACGTTATAAAATCCGCGTGGCGGGCCCAGGCCCGCCACGCGGACTGACTGCTGTTTTGATCTGATTCAGACGGCCAGCGCCCAGTTCATGAGCAGCAGCAGCCCGAATCCGGGCGCGCCCAGTACGCCCAGCACCAACGCGTTGAGCAGGTTGACCCCCAGATTCACGCCCAGCACCCCGCCCACGCCGCTCAGGCACCACAGCACCGCCAGGCCCACCCCCGTCCGCGCCAAAACCCGGACCAGCCATTGCAGGGGCTTGCGCAGCGCGGCCAGCACGGCCACCAGGACCAGGCCGCCCACGATCCAGGGCAGGGCATTCAGCAGGCTCTCCAAGACCAGCCACCTCCCGTCAGGATATTTGCCAGTCCCTTGGCAGGCGCGCCTTCCGCGTCAGCTTATCTTGACCGTCCGCTCCCCGTCCAGCTCCTTTACCCGCCGGAGCAGATAGGAGTAGCGGGATTGGAGGGCGTTGATCTCAAATACGTACGATTCGATCAGATCGGCGTCGTGGGCCGTGTTGAAGCCCGAGTAGGCCTGTGCGATCAGAGTGCGGGTCTGGGCCAGGCTTTCCAGCAGGGCCCGGCGCTCCCGTTCCCGCTCACTCTCCCGCCGCCTGCGAAACACATAAGTCCTTTCCGCTTCTGCCATAGCGTCTCCTCCTTCTCTGGTTTCAGTCTATTTCCAGTTTGGACAAATATGACAGCCTCTATACCAAAAATCCCCAGGCATGTCCCGGAGCGGCCGGGACATACTAGAACCCGGACAGGCAAAGCATCTCCTTTTAAGCCGGTGCCGGGTGAGCTCACCCTCTGGCGAAAGGCGAAAGGAGACAGCGGCATTGGAACCCGTTTAAGGAAGACTTGAACCAGCCTCCAACGCCAACTGTCCGTTTCAGGAGGCCGCGCCAAAAAGCGCGGCCTCCTCTTTTTGACGGCACGCATACGCGGGCATCGTCCCGTTTCAGTATAAGCGTCTTTGGCCGCCCGGCGCCATTCCGCTCCCACGGAATGCGGACGCTCTTTTCCGCTTTGCTTGACACCCCGCCCCCAATTGGGATAAGATAAGATGTTAAAATATGTGAATGAGGAGAGGCCCATGGCTAAGAGCACTTCCCCCAAAAGTTACGGCAACGAATCCATCTCCGCCCTGAAGGGGGCCGACCGGGTACGCAAGCGTCCCGGCGTCATCTTCGGCTCCGACGGGTTGGAGGGCTGCGAGCATGCCGTATTCGAGATCCTGTCCAACGCCATCGATGAGGCCCGGGAGGGGCACGGCAGTCTCATCACCGTCACCCGGTATGAGGACAAATCCATTGAGGTGGAGGACTTCGGCCGGGGCTGCCCGGTGGATTGGAATGAAAAGGAACAGAAATTCAACTGGGAACTGGTCTTCTGCGAGCTGTACGCCGGCGGAAAGTACGGCAACAGCGAGGGGGACAACTATGAATACTCCCTGGGCCTGAACGGCCTGGGTTCCTGCGCCACCCAGTATGCCAGCGCCTATTTCGACGCGGTCATCCATCGGGACGGGTACGAGTATGCCCTCCACTTTGAAAAGGGCGAAAACGTGGGCGGCCTGCAGAAGACCCCCTACGCCGGGAAGAAGACCGGCTCACGTTTTCACTGGAAGCCGGATCTGGAGGTCTTTACCGACATCGGCATTCCCCTGGATTACTACCGGGACGTGCTCAAACGGCAGGCGGTGGTCAACGCGGGGGTGACCTTCCGCCTGCGCAATCAGGCGGGCGGCAAATTTGAGACCACCGACTTCCGGTATGAAAACGGCATCATCGACTATGTCTCCGAGCTGGCGGGGGAAAATGCCCTGACCGCGCCGGTATTCTGGCAGACCGAGCGCCGGGGCCGGGACCGCCCGGACAAGCCCGAATACAAGGTGAAGCTGAGCGTATCCTTCTGCTTTTCCAACACGGTGCAGCGCATCGAGCACTATCACAACTCCTCCTGGCTGGAGCACGGCGGTTCTCCGGAAAAGGCGGTGAAGAGCGCCTTCGTCTCCGCCATCGACGGCTATCTCAAGCAGCAGGGCAAGTATCAGAAGAACGAGAGCAAGCTGACCTGGGCGGACGTGGAGGACTGCCTGGTGCTGGTCTCCAACAACTTTTCCACCCAGACCAGCTATGAGAACCAGACCAAGAAGGCCATCAACAACAAATTTGTCCAGGACGCCATGACGGAGTTCCTCCGCGCCCAGCTGGAGGTCTACTTCATCGAAAACCCTCAGGACGCAGGCAGGATCGCCGACCAGGCGCTTATCAACAAGCGCAGCCGGGAGAACGCCGAGCGCACGCGCCTGAACATCAAGAAAAAGCTCACCGGCGCCATGGATATCTCCAACCGTGTGCAGAAGTTCGTGGACTGCCGCACGAAGGACACCGCACGGCGGGAGCTCTACATCGTGGAGGGCGACTCGGCTCTGGGCAGCGTCAAGCTCTCCCGGGACGCGGAATTCCAGGGCATCATGCCTGTGCGGGGCAAAATCCTCAACTGCCTCAAGGCCGACTACGCCAAGATCTTCAAAAGCGAGATCATTACCGACCTGCTGAAGGTGCTGGGCTGCGGCGTGGAGGTGCACGACCGCCACGCCAAGGATATGGCGGCCTTTGACCTGGGCAACCTGCGCTGGAACAAGGTGGTCATCTGTACCGACGCCGACGTGGACGGCTTCCAGATCCGTACCCTCATCCTGACCATGCTCTACCGGCTCACCCCCACCCTGATCCAGCAGGGATATGTCTATATTGCCGAATCTCCGCTCTATGAGATCAACTACAAGGAGAAGACCTGGTTTGCCTATTCCGACAAGGAGAAAAACGAGATCGTGAACGGGGCGCTTTCCGGAAAGAAATGCGCCATCAACCGCTCCAAGGGTCTGGGCGAGAACGATCCGGAGATGATGTGGCTGACCACCATGAATCCCGCCACCCGCCGCCTCATCAAGGTCATGCCCGAGGATGTGGAGAACACCGCCGCCGTCTTCGACCTGCTGCTGGGGGACAACCTCCAGGGCCGCAAGGACCATATTGCAAACGAGGGCTATAAGTATCTGGAATTGGCGGATATCTCGTAAGGGAAGCGAGCATTTGGACGGAATGCCTCGCGGAAGGAATACAGCGAGATCCGGTATTGGGGCGATTGGCTCCACAACGCCGGCGATCGGCCCCCAATTCGCCATAGGTGCGCGGGCGCCCAGCGGCCCTTGTGTCTGCCCGCCGCTGCGGTAAAACTGCTGCGGGCTGTCCCCCAAAAGACGTCTTTGTACCGGTTTTGCCCGCCTCTCGCTTATAAATTTTTGATTCCCCCTCAGAAAAGGACTGATACCATTGGCGAAAAAGAAAGCCCCCGAGGAGGGGGCAAAGAAAGTCAACAACCCCAACGTCATGGGCCTGCGGCCCGAGGTGCTGGAACAGCCCATTACCGAGACGCTGGAAGTCAACTACATGCCCTACGCCATGAGCGTCATCGTCTCCCGGGCCATTCCGGAGATCGACGGCTTCAAGCCCTCCCACCGCAAGCTGCTGTACACCATGTATCAGATGCATCTGCTGGGGGGCGCGCGGACCAAGAGCGCCAACATCGTGGGGCAGACCATGAAATTGAACCCCCACGGGGACGCCGCCATCTACGACACCATGGTGCGCCTCTCCCGGGGCTACGGAGCCCTGCTGCACCCCCTGGTGGACTCCAAGGGCAACTTCGGCAAGGTCTACTCCCGGGATATGGCCTGGGCCGCCAGCCGGTATACCGAGGCCCGGCTGGATCCCGTCTGCGGGGAGCTCTTCCGGGATATCGATCAGGACACCGTAGACTTTGTGGACAACTACGACGGCTCCATGAAGGAGCCCGCGCTGCTGCCCACCACCTTCCCCAACGTGCTGGTCAGCGCGAATCAGGGCATTGCCGTGGGCATGGCCTCCAACCTGTGCGGCTTCAATCTGGGGGAGGTCTGCGACGCCGCCGTAGCCTTTTTGAACAATCCCGGGACGGATCTGCTGGGGGTCCTCAAGGCCCCCGACTTCCCCACCGGCGGCGCGCTGTTGTATGACGAGGCCGCCCTGCGGCAGATCTATGCCACCGGCCGCGGTTCCTTCCAGGTGCGCTCCAAATGGAGGCATCTGCCCAAGGAAAACCTGATCGAGATCTACGAGATCCCCTACACCACCACGGTGGAAGCCATAATGGACAAGGTAGCCGAGCTCATCAAGGCGGGCAAGATCCGCGAGATCGCCGACATGCGGGACGAGACCGATCTGAACGGCCTGAAGCTGACCATCGACCTGAAGCGGGGCGCCGATCCGGAAAAGCTGATGTCCAAGCTCTTCCGGTCCACCTCTCTGCAGGACTCCTTTGCCTGCAACTTCAACATCCTCATCGCCGGGATGCCCCGGGTGATGGGCGTGGGGGAGATCCTGGACGAGTGGACCGCCTGGCGGATGGACGGGGTGCGGCGGCGCACCTACTTCGTGATGAAGAAAAAGCAGGAGAAGCTGCACCTTTTGAAGGGACTCAAGCGCATCCTGCTGGACATCGACCGGGCCATCCGGATCATCCGCGAGACGGAGGAGGACGCCGAGGTGGTGCCCAACCTGATGATCGGCTTCGGCATCGACGACGTGCAGGCCGAGTATGTGGCGGACATCAAGCTGCGCAACATCAACCAGGAGTATATCCTCAAGCGGATCGAGGAGGTGGCGGGGCTGGAGGAGGAGATCGCCGATCTCCAGGCCATCGTCAGCGACCCCGGCCGGATCAAACAGATCATCGTCTCCGAGCTGGAGCTCGTCAAGAAGAAATATGCCCAGCCGCGGCGCACCGAGATCGTCTACGAGTTCCAGGCCGCCGCCGAGGCGGAGGACGCGCAGGATGTTCCCGATTATCCGGTGCATGTCTTCTGCTCCCGGGAGGGATACTTCAAGAAGATCACCCCCCAGTCCCTGCGCATGAGCGGCGAGCAGAAGTATAAGGAGGGGGACGGCCCCTTCCTCCAGTGGGAGGCCTCCAACCGGGACGAGCTGCTGGTCTTCACCGACCGCCAGCAGTGCTACAAGGCCCGCCTCAGCGACTTCGACGACGCCAAGGCCAGCGTGCTGGGCGACTACCTGCCCACCAAGCTGGGCATGGATGCGGAGGAAACCTTCCTCTGGGCCTGCATCACCGCCGATTATTCCGGGCACCTGCTGTTCTTTTTCCAAAACGGCAAGGCCGCCCGGGTGGAGCTTTCCGCCTACCAGACCCAGACCCGGCGCAAGCGCCTGACCGGCGCCTACTGCGACAAATCCCCGCTGGCGGCGGCCTACCTGCTCCAGGAGGACATGGAGATGGCGGTATACTCCACCGAGGGCCGCGCGGTCATCTTCCACACCGCCTGCCTCAACCCCAAGTCCACCCGCAGCACCCAGGGCGTGAACATCATGACCCTCAAGCCCAAGTGGCGCGTGGAGTCCGCCCTGCCCCTGGATCAGACCCCCATCGTCAACGCCGCCCGCTATCGGGCCCGCTCCCTCCCCGTAGCCGGGGCCCTGCTCCGGGAGGAGGACCGCGGGGAGCAGCAGATGACGCTGCTGGACTGATCCGCATCTGCCCGTTCCAACCGTTCGCCGTTCAAGGGAGGTCTTGTATGAAGAAGGCGCTTAAGCGGTATCTCATCCCCTATCTCTGGATCACCCTGGCCTCCGCCGTGTATGCGGTGGGCTTCAACTGGTGCTATGTGCCCAACCAGATCGGTTTCGGCGGCATCACCGGCGTGGGGCAGATCGTCAACCACCTGCTGCCCTGGGCCCCCATCGGTACGGTGGTCATCCTGCTGAACATCCCCCTGTTCCTGCTGGGCTGGAAGCTGCTGGGCGGGCATCTGCTGGTATCCTCGCTGTTTGCGATGGTGGTCTCTTCGCTGATGATCGACCTGCTCACGGCGCTCTACACCTTCCAGCCCATGGAGCCGCTGCTGGCCTGTATCTTCGGCGGCGTGCTCATGGGGGCCTCTCTGGGCGTGGTCTTCCTTCAGGGCGCCACCACCGGCGGCACCGATCTGATCGCCCGGCTGCTGAAGCTGAAATTTGCCTGGCTGCCCATGGGCAAGCTGCTCATGGCCATCGATCTGGTGGTCATCGTGGCGGTGGCTCTGGCCTTCCGCAGCCTGGGTTCCGCTCTGTACGGACTGGTGGCCCTGTATATCTCCTCCATCGTGATGGATGGAGTGCTTTACGGCCTGGACAACGCCAAGGTGGCCTATATCATCAGCGACCGGTATCAGGCCATCTGCGACGCCATCATCCATGACATCGACCGGGGCGTGACCATCCTGCAGGGCGTGGGGGCTTATTCCGGCACGGAGAAAAAGGTGCTGCTGGTGGCCTTTAAGCAAAAGCAGATCGTGGCCCTGAAGCGGGCCGTAAAGGAGATCGACCCCGCCGCCTTCCTCATCGTCTGCGAGGCCCACGAGGTGCTGGGGGATGGATTCCGGGAGTACAAGCAGAACGATCTTTGACGGTCCGGGGGGAGCACAGGGGCCGCGATCCCCCCTTGTCTGAACGAATCGCCGCCGCAGGGGGCGGCTAAGGGCACGGCCCTGCCCGCACAACCGGCCCATCGGAAAGGAGCGCTGTTTATGCCCGACTATGAAACGCTCCGCGCCAATCTGGAGCGGCGCGGTTTTGACGTGACGTATTTTGAAACGGCCGCCCAGGCCGCCGACTACTTAGACCGGAAACTCGACGGCAAGACCGTGGGCCACGGCGGGGCGCTGACCCTGACGGAAATGGGCCTGCCCGAACGGCTGTCCTCCCACGCCGCCGTGTTCAGCCACTGGTCGGGCGGCACCTTCCAGCAGGCCGCCGCCGCGCCCATCTACCTGACCTCGGTGAACGCGCTGGCCGAGACCGGGGAACTCGTCAACATCGACGGGACCGGCAACCGGGTGGCCTCCACCCTTTTCGGCCATGAGGAGGTCTACTTTATCGTGGGGGCCAACAAGATCGCTCCGGACTACGACTCCGCCCTCTGGCGGGCCCGGAACATTGCCTCCCCCAGAAACGCACGGCGGCTGCACAAGAAGACCCCCTGCGCCGCCAGGGGGGAGCGCTGTTACGACTGCAGCAGCCCTGAGCGCATCTGCCGGGCCCTGGTCGTGCTGTGGGAGAAGCCCGGCGGGATTGGCCGGGCGGAGGTGGTCCTGGTAAACGAGGCCCTGGGCTTCTGAACCGAAGAAGGGAGCGGGTATGAAGAAACGGATCTTGGCGCTGCTGCTGGCGTTCTGCCTGCTGCTCTCCGGCTGCGCTTCCTTGCTGGAGCGCCCCTATACCGTGGTGGAGCCCCACACCGAGCAGCCCGCTGTGGGCGAGGACCCCTCCACCCTGCGGGTGGAGAGCTATTCCGAGCTGGTAGGGGCCGTGCTGTACCTGGTCTCCCAGTGCCAGGAGGAGGGGCGGGTGCAGCTGGTGGACTACGACGGGGACGTGGAAGACGCCCTGAACCGCGCCTGCCTGGAGGTGGCGCGGGAAGACCCGTTGGGGGCCTATGCGGTGGACTTCATCAAGAACGACTACACCCGCATCCTCACCACCTACGAGGCCAACATCTATATCTCCTACCGCCGCACCCCGGAACAGATCCGCGCCCTGGTGAACGTCACCGGGGCCAGCGCCATCCGCCGGGAGGTGGGGGAGGCGCTCTCCGCGTTCCAGGGCGAGCTGGCCCTGCGGGTGGCATACTTTGTCGGAGACGCCGCCTCCATCGCCGAGCTGGTGCACCAGGCCTACTATGACACCCCCGCCGCCGCCCTGGGCATGCCGGCGGTGGAGATCGCCCTCTATCCGGACACGGGGATCCAGCGTATCGTGGAGATCCTTTTGACCTATCCCGGAGATGCGGAGGCCCTCCGGCGGAAAAGCGCGGAGCTGACCGACGCCGCCCAGGCCCTTGTGCTTCCGCTTCAGGCCCAGCGCTATAGCCAGAACGGCCGTCTGGGCCTGCTGATGGATCTGCTGCCTCAGCTGGCGGCGGAGCGTGCCCCCTCGGGGGCGGACGGCTCCGCCCACAGCACCGCCTGGGACGCCCTGTGCGGCGGCGGGGCGGACAGCGAGGGGCTGGCCCTTGCGGTACAGCTTCTGTGCGACCAGATGGAGCTGCCCTGCGCGGTCACGGAGGGGACGCTGGCCGGGGAGGCACGGTTTTGGAACACCATCACCGTCAATGCCGTGGAATACCAGCTGGACGCCTTTGCGGACGAGCCCGCGCCCCGCAGCAGCACGGATTTCGCCGCCCTCGGCTACGCCTGGGAGGGCCAGCCGGAAGCAGGCGGGACCATTCCCGCAGAAAATTCTAAAATTGAGACTTGACAGCGGCGGCGGTATTGGCTATAATATTTTTCGTCGCCGCAGGTGTAGCTCATCTGGTAGAGCGCCACCTTGCCAAGGTGGAGGTAGCGAGTTCGAGCCTCGTCACCTGCTCCATAAAAAACCTCTCCGCATTCGGCGGAGAGGTTTTTTTCATAAGCGACGGCCCCGGAGGGCGCATCCAAAAGCCGGGTCTCTCCCGCGGGCGGGGCGCGGTACCGCGCTTCTCCCCTGCATCCGTCCGGCGGAGCGCCGCCGGCCCATTCCATTCCGAGGAGGCGGTCCCATGGCAAGCAAATTGGTCCAGTCGCTGGGCGCTGCGGTCGCGGCCCAGGTGCCGGAGCACCCGGAGCGGGCGCGGGCGCTGCTGCGCACGGCCTATCGTTTGGTTGGCTTCCAGATGCGCCATCTGCCGCCCAAAACGGTACCGGGCGCCCGCTGTTACATGCAGGGGGCCACCGCCCGTTCCATGGTCTGCGCCCTGGACAAGCCCGGCCAGGCGGCTTGTGTGAGCATCTTTTTGCCCTGCGAGATCCTCCACGCCCTGGGGATCCCCCCCGTGCTGCCCGAGGGGCTGTCCTGCTATCTGGTCTCCACCGCCGCCGAGCGCCCGTTTATCGCCGCCGCCGAGGACCACGGCGTACCGGAGAGCTACTGCTCCTATCATAAGATTTTGCTGGGCCTGGCGGAGAGCGGCGTGATGCCGCCGCCCCGCTTCGTGCTCAGCACCTCTCTGGCGTGCGACGCCAATCAGCTCTCCTTCCGCCGGGCGGCCCAGCGGTGGGGCGTGCCCCACTTCACCGTGGATGTGCCCTGGGAGGATTCGCCTCAGGCGGTGGCCTATGTGGCGCAGCAGCTGCGGCAGATGGCCGCTTTTGTGGCGGAGCATACCGGCCGCGCCCTGTCGGAGGAGGCCCTCCGCCAGGCGCTGGAGCGCTCCGGCCGCACCCTGGCCCACTACCGGCGCTACCTGGAGGAGCGGGCCGTGCGCCATGTCTCTGACGAGATGACCTCCGAGATGCTCTCCGTCTTCGCCCTGCACAGCATGCTGGGCTCTCCCGAGGCGGAGGAATACGCCCGCCGCCTGGCCGACCAGGTGGCCGCCCTGCCCCGCGCCTTCCGCGGCAAGCGTCTGGTGTGGGCCCACACGCTGCCCCACTGGCAGGACGCGCTGCGGGAGATCCTGAATTTCAGCGACCGGGTCGAGATCGTCGCCTGCGACATGGCCTGCGATTTTTGGGAAGCGCCCGACCCGGCGCACCCCTATGAATCCATGGCCCGGCGCCTGCTGGGCAGCTGCTTCAACGGAGGGGCCCGGCGCCGGGTGGAGCGGGTGCTGGAGCTGGCCCGGCGCCTGCATGCCGACGGGGTGGTCTGGTTCTGCCACTGGGGCTGCAAGCAGACCTCCGGCGCGTCTCAGCTGGCCCGGCAGACGCTGGAGGCGGCGGGCTTTCCCACCCTGGTGCTGGACGGGGACGGCTGCGACGCGGGCAACGCCAACGACGGCCAGATGGTCACCCGGCTCCAGGCCTTTTTGGAACAGTTGGAGGGCAGAGCATGAAACCGCTTGGATACACCTGTAAATACACGCCCCTGGAGCTGCTGGAGGCTCTGGGCGGCCATCCCGTGCTGCTGAATCAGGAGTCCTGTGGCTTTCCATACGCCGAGCGCGTGACCCACAACCAGTTCTGCTGTCACGCCAAGGCGGTGCTGGAGGAGTGCCGCCGGACGGGCCTCCGGGAGCTGGTGCTGGTCAACTGCTGCGACTGCATCCGCCGGGTATACGACGTATTGGAGGCGGCGGGGGAGCTGGACTTTCTCTATCTGCTGGATCTGCCCCATCACGCAGACGGCTGCTCCCGGGCCCTGCTGAAGGACGGGCTGGAGCGCCTGGCGGCGGCCTACGCCGCCTACCGGGGGACCCGGTTCGACCCCGCCGCGTTCCGCGCCGCCTTTTCTCCCGCCCCTGCGCTGCCGGAGGGGGATTTTCTGGCGGTGACCGGGGCCCGGGCCGGGGCCGGCCTGCTGGAGACGCTGCGGCGCCGCTCTCCCCTTCCGGTGGCCGACCTGACCTGCGGCGGGCACCGCAGCCTTCCCCCGCCGCCCGAAGGGCTGGAGGGTCCGCAGCTGCCGGACTGGTATGCCGGGGCTCTGCTGGGACAGCTGCCCTGTATGCGCATGAACGAGATCGGCCGCCGGAGCGAACTGCTGGAGCAGCCGCGCCTGCGGGGGATCCTTTATCATACCGTCAAATTCTGCGACTATTACTCCTTTGAGTACGAGGCCCTGCGCAGCCGGACGTCCCTTCCCCTGCTCAAGTTGGAGACCGACTTCACCCGACAGGGGGACGGACAGCTCTCCACCCGTCTGGATGCCTTTGCGGAACAGCTGGACCTGCGGGGCGCCCCGGCGGTGCATACCGCCCGGCGGGGGCGCCGCTATGTGGCGGGCATCGACAGCGGCTCCACCACCACCAACCTGGCGGTCCTGGACCTGGAGGGCAGCCTCCGTGCCAGCGCCATCGTGCGCACCGGCCCCAAGGCCCGGCAGGGGGCGGAAAAGGCGCTGGCCGCCCTGGAGGGGATCGGTCTGGACGATCTGGCCGCCGTGGTGGCCACCGGCTATGGCCGCAGCCACATCCCCTTTGCCACCGGTCAGGTCACCGAGATCACCTGCCACGCCCGGGGGGCCCATCATCTACACCCCCAGGCGCGCTGTGTGATCGATATCGGCGGGCAGGACAGCAAGGTCATCTGCCTGGACGAGGACGGCGGGGTGAAAAACTTTGTCATGAACGACAAATGTGCCGCCGGCACCGGCCGTTTTCTGGAGATGATGGCCCGTGTGCTGGAGGTGGAACTTGCGGAGATGGGGACGCTTGGCCTGCGCTGGGAAACGGACCTGACCATCTCCAGCATCTGCACGGTCTTTGCCGAATCTGAGGTGGTCTCCCTGATCGCGGACAACCACAGCGCCGCCGACATCGTCCACGGGCTCAACCGGTCGGTGGCCGTCAAGACCGCCGCCCTGGTCCAGCGCGCCGGAGGATGCGGGCCCTATCTGATGACCGGCGGCGTGGCCCGCAACCAGGGCGTGGTGCAGGCGCTGGAGGAGCGTCTGGGCGCGCCGCTGTGGATCGGGGATACCCCCGACCTGTGCGGCGCTCTGGGCGCCGCCCTGTTTGCCCTGGACCATGTCACGGACAAAGGCGGCCCGGCCTGACCGGCCGGACCGCCTTGCTTTCCCAGTTACTCCTGCTGCCGGGGCGGGATGGTGGGCAGGGAGTCGTCCTCCCGCACCCAATCCTCCACATGGACCACATTGTACTCGGCCTTGGTATCCCGAATGACCACCCGCTGGATGCCCGCGTTGATGATGAGGCGGCGGCACATGGAGCAGGAGGTGGACCCGGCGATGAGCGCGCCGGTGGCCGGATCCTTGCAGGCCATATACAGCGTGGCCCCCATGGTCTCGCTGCGGGCGGCGGAGATGATGGCGTTGGCCTCCGCATGGACGGAGCGGCACAGCTCATACCGCTGGCCGGAGGGGATCTTCAGGGCCTCCCGGGTGCAGTAGTTCAGGTCCACGCAGTTTTTCCGGCCCCGGGGCGCGCCGTTGTAGCCGGTGGCAATGATCTCGTCGTTGCGCACGATGATGGCCCCGTAGCACCGGCGCAGGCAGGTGGAGCGCTCGGCCACGGTCTCGGCGATGTCCAGATAGTAATTTTCCTTGTCGATACGTCCCATAGCGGACCTCCATGCTTACTTTTTTTCTCAGTATAGCGGCTTTTCTTCCGCTGCGCAAGCACAATTCACATTTTGTTTACGCTTTCTTCCTTGACGGCGGGGCAAACTGGCGCTATCATTGTCCTGTTAAGGATTCCGTAAGAAACACCATAGCAAATAAACAGAAGGAGACGAGCTGTATTTCATGATCATGAATATGCTGCGAAGGCTGATGTACGGTCGATACGGCGGCGACCAGCTCTCCTTTTTCCTTCTGGTGGTCTATCTGATCCTGAGTCTGTTGTCGGGCCTGCGCTATCTGGCGTTCCTGCAATGGATCGCCCTGGCGGTGCTGGCATGGGACTTGTACCGGATGTTTTCCCGCAGGATTGACAAGCGCCGGGCGGAGAACGCCAGATTTCTGCAGTTTGCCGGGCCGGTCATCCGCTGGTGCAAAATGCGCCGCACCATCTGCCGGGACAAGGAGCACCGCTACTTCAAGTGCCCCAACTGCGGACAATACCTGCGGGTGCCCCGGGGCAAGGGAAAGATCACCGTGAACTGCCGCAACTGCGGCGTAAGCTTTGAGGAGACCAGCTGAAACGAAACAATCCGGGGCCGCGCGATGGCGCGGCCCCGGATTTGTTTTGCTTCGGCTCAGCCGTGGAAGAAAAGGCCCCAGCCCAAAAAGCCCAGGCAGGCCACCACACCGGTAAAAATCAGCACGATGACCAGGTAACCCATGATGTTGCGCGCCTTCAGACCGGCGATGCCCAGCGCGGGCAAGGCCCAGAAGGGCTGGATCATATTGGTCCACTGGTCGCCCCAGGCGATGGCCATGGCGGCGCGGCCGTATTCCACGCCCATTTCGGTGGCGGCGGGCATAACGATGGGGGCCTGCACCGCCCACTGGCCTCCGCCGGAGGGTACGAAGAAGTTGATGATGCCGGCCGACAGGAAGGTCAGCACCGGGAAGGTCACGTTGTTGGAGATGTTGGTGAAGAAGTCGGCGATAATACCGGCCAGGGATACGCCAAGCTGGTTTTCGGCCACCATCAGGCCCATGATGCCGGCATAGAAGGGGAACTGCAGCAAAATGCCCGCGGCGCCGCCCGCGGCATCGGCGATGGCGTCCACATATCTGCGCAGGTCGCCGTGCAGCAGGATGCCCAGGAACATGAAGATCATGTTGACGATGTTCAGGTCCAGATTGAAGCCCTTGGTCGCAAAGTGATACACGATGTAGGCGAAGCCAAGCACCAGAGTGATGAACCACAGGACCTTGTTGTGCTCGATCCGCTCGGCGGGCGTGTCGATCGCGTAAGTACGCTCCTCGTCCTCCACCAGCAGGGAGGGGTCCACGGTAATGGTATGGGCCGTGTCGGGATGCATCGCGTAGTTGACCAACGGCATGACCAGCAGGATCACGGCTACCATGAGCAGGTTCATCGGGTGGAAGATCGTGGTGCTGGTAGGTGCCCGATACACGACCCCCAGGATCTCGGTACCGGTCTCGGCGCCCATTTGCAGCGGGATGGAGCCGGACAGGCCCGCATGCCAGATCACGAAGCCGGAGTAGGCGGAGGCGATGAGCAGCGGATAGTCCACGTCACGGACGCGGCGGGCCACCTCCTTGGCCAGCAGGGCGCCCGCGATGAGGCCGAAGCCCCAGTTGAGCCAGCAGCAGATGGTGGAGACGAAGGTTGTGATCAGGATCGCGCTCTTCTTGTCTTTGGCCAGGCTGGCGATGGCGCCCAGCGCCCGTTTGCAGATCTTGGCGGAAGCCATGGCGGAACCCAGCACCAGCACCAGCGCCATCTGCATGGAGAAAGACAGCAGGCCCCAGAACCCCTTGGAGTTGCCCCAGGCGTTGACCAGCGCCACAGGCCCCTGCTGCGTGCCGATCATGGCGGCGATGAACACCACGATCGTCAGGATAATGGCGAACAGGAACGGGTCCGGCAGCCACCGGTTGACGATACGGACGCAGCCATTGGTGAATTTCTTGAACATAATACTCCCCCTTGCCTTTCACATGTTTGGATGAAAAAAGCTACGGTCCTATTATATCCATTGTTAAAATTTTGTCAATATATTTTGAATATTTTGTGAACGTGAAAATTATTTCCAGACATGTTCCCTATTTGCCCACACAAAACCGTTCGAAGATCCGCGCGGTCACATCCTCCCGGATGCTGGCGCCGGTAAGCTCTCCCAGCGCGGAAAGGCCCTGCTCCACATCGGTGAGCATGGCGTCGGCCGTCACGCCCGCCGCCAAGGCGGTCTGCGCCCGTTCCACGCTCTCCAGTGCCCGCCGGGCGGCGGCGGCCTGCCGGGCGTTGGTCAGCAGCTCTCCCGCACCCTGATCCCCGCCGGTGGGGAACAGCTCCGCGACCTGCCCGGCCAGGCGGTCCAGCCCTTCCCCGGTGGCGGCGCTGACCACGCAGAGGCGGCCGAACCGCCGCTTCAGCCTCTCCAGATCCACCGCCAGCGGCAGGTCGGACTTGTTGACCAGGCAGATCACCCGGGGCGCCGCGGCCGCCTGCTCCATGGCCTGCTCATCCTCCACGGTCAGGGGGGCGGAGCCGTCCAGCACCAGCAGCGCCAGCTCCGCAGCGGCCAGGGCGCAGCGGCTGCGCTCCACGCCCAACCGCTCCACCGTATCCTCCGTCTCCCGCAGTCCCGCCGTATCGATGAGCCGGAGCACCACGCCGCCCAGACGGCAGCGCTCCTCCACCGTATCCCGGGTGGTGCCGGGCACGTCTGTGACGATGGCCCGCTCGTAGCCCACCAGCGCGTTGAGCAGAGAGGATTTCCCCGCATTGGGCCGCCCCGCCAGCACGCAGGGCACGCCGCCGCAGATATACCGCCCCCGGTCATAGGTGGCCAGCAGGCCCTCCAGCGCCTCCCGGGCCCGGTCCAGCGCGCCGCCAATGGTCTCAGAACGGAAGGGGTCGATCTCCTCGTCCGGATAGTCCAGTACCGCGTGAAAGTGGGCCAGTACGTCCACCAGGCCGTCGTAGACGGCCCGCACCCGCCTCCCCAGCACGCCGGAGAGCTGTCCGGCAGCCTGCCGCACGGCGGCGGGCGTCTCCGCATCCACCAGGTCCGCCACCGCTTCCGCCTGGGTCAGGTCCAGCCGGCCATGGAGAAAGGCCCGTTTGGTAAACTCCCCCGGCAGCGCCTGCCGGGCCCCCTGGCGGAACAGGGACTCCAACCCCAGGGAGAGCACCATGGGGGAGCCGTGACACTGTACTTCCGCGGTATCCTCCCCGGTATAGCTGTGGGGCGCGCGGGAAATCGTGGCCAGGGCCTGATCGATGACCGACCCGTCCGGCCCCAGCAGGGCTCCGTAGATCAGCCTGCGGTCCTGCTGCTCCGCCAGGGGAAGCCCGCTGGCCGGGCGAAAGACCGCCGAGGCGGCGGCAATGGCGCCGTCGCCGGACAGCCGCAGGATCCCGATGGCCCCGGGCGCCGGGGCGGTGGCGATGGCGGCAATGGTATCGGACATGGGAAACACCCCTTTCTCTTCCCGTCGTGCTTCTTCATCTTCCAGGGACTGGTAGACGTAAAACTTTGTGGATTCCGCCGTTGATTTTTTTCTTGACTTCTTTTATGTCAACTTATCTTTGCATAACCGCCGGAATTTTCAGGGTCTGCACCGTTGTGGAAAACCCTGTGGAAAATGTGGAAAACCTCATGAACGGTGGATTTACAAAAATTTTACCAAAATAAGGCGCTGCATATTCCCCTGTATAATGCCCGTCAAAAGAATATTACGTTTTTTCCTATGACTGGCAGGAGTCGAACGCGTCCTCCCGTCCCCGAAGGGAGGGCGCGGGGGCGCAGGGATCCTGTTTTCTAATTCTGCCGGAACACGTGCTGGTCGGTAAGCTTGAGCAGCTCCAAAACGCTTTCGAATTCCTGCCGCTCCCCGCTGTCCAGCCATTCCAGATAGCCCTGCCAGGTGGTATTGCGGCGTGTGACGACCGACAGGAGGAAGGTCGTCACCTGCCCGGCGGCGGCGGCTACCTCCCCGGCCGGGATCCCGTCCTCCACCCCCAGGGCGGCAGGGGGCTGCTGCTCCATTTTGCCGGGCACAAAAGTGCGCACCCGCTGAAAGGCCTGGGGAAAATTCTGGGCGTCCAGCACCGCCTCCACCTGGAGCAGCAAATCTCCGATATCGGTGAACACGATGGGGCGGACCAGCCGCTGACCAAAGACCCGGCCGCTGATGCGGCCCTGCTCGGCACGGTCCACGCATACCCGCAGGGCGGCGGAGTTATGGTTAAGTCGGATGGACATAAGGCACGCCTCCTTTTAGACTTGGGCACTGAGCCGCTTTTGCAGCCACTCAGGGTTCATACAATAGCGCAGGGCCTCGGCCGGGGCGATCCGTCCGGCCTGGGCCAGCTTCAGGATGCTCTGATCCAGGGTGATCATTCCCTGGGCCGCGCTCTGGGCGATGACGTTGTCCAGCTGGTGGGCCTTGGATTCCCGGATCAGATTGCGCACGGCGTTGTTTGCCGTCATCACTTCGAACGCCGGCACCAGCGTCCCGTCCACAGCCGGGATCAGCGTCTGGGACACGACCCCCTCCAGCACCAGCGCGATCTGGGTACGGATCTGCCCCTGCTGTTCCGGCGGGAAAGAATCCACGATGCGGTCGATGGTGTTGGCCGCGCCGATGGTATGCAGGGTGGAGATGACCAGGTGCCCCGTCTCGGCGGCGGTAACGGCGGCCCGGATGGTCTCCGCGTCCCGCATCTCCCCCAGCAGGATGATATCGGGCGCCTCCCGCAGCGCCGCCCGCAGCGCGGCGTCATAACTGCGGGTATCGGTGGACAGCTCCCGCTGGGTGACCACGCTCTTTTTGTGCTGGTGGAGGTGTTCAATGGGGTCCTCGATGGTGATCACATGGGCGTTGCGGGTGGAGTTCACCTGGTCCACGATACAGGCCAGCGTCGTGGTCTTGCCGCTGCCCGCCGGACCGGTAAAAAGCACCAGCCCCCTGGGGCAGGAGGCGAAGGCCATCACGTTGTCCGGGATGCCCAGAGCCGTGCGGTCGGGCAGGGTAAAGGAGACCACCCGCACCACCGCCCCCAAGCTGCCCCGCTGCTTGAGGGCGTTGACCCGAAAACGGGACAAGCCGGGCAGCGCAAAGGAGAAGTCGTCGTCCCCGGTCTGGAGCAGAAGGGCCATATCCCGCTCCCCCGCCAGGCGGTAGAGCCCCTCCAGCAGTCCGGCGGTGTCCGCCGGGCCCAGGCGCTCCCCCTCCCGGAGGATGACCCCGTTGATCTTATAGGCCACCGGCAGGCCGGCGATGAGCAGCACGTCGGACGCGCCCCGCTCCACCGCCTGCCGCAGCAGCTGCAGCAGTTCCATGGCACCTCTTCCTTCCAAAGGTTCTCGGATGAGCCCGTCCGTCCTCCGGTATCCCGTCCCAGACCGGCAGGGTCTCGTCCAGCTCCGCCTCCGCGGCCACGGTGCGCCAGTCCAGGATCTCCACCTCCCCGTCTGCGCGGCGCGCCAGGCGCAGGTACAGGGACTGATATTTCGTCACGGGGATCGTGGCCTCCAGCATATCCTCCTGCCCGGCGGCGAACGCCTCATAGCAACGGACTGCCTGAGCGTCGGCGGCGTAATAGGCCTGGACCGTGTCGGCGTTGCGGCGGGACAGGGCCAGATCCGCCCGGGCGCTGGACAGGGTCAGGGCGGCGAACACCGCCAGACACAGTACCAGCAGTACCGTTAAGATGGAGATGACGCCCACGCCGATGGGCGAGGTCTGCTTATCCAAGGCAGCGCACCCCCTCCAGCGTGTAGACCAGCGCGCCGTCGGCATAGACGGCGATATCCAGCGCGTCCCCCGACACGGTAAGGACACCGGTGAGACCGCTCCCGTCCTGCGCAGGCCACGCGGGCCGTACGCCGGTGGCGCGCCACTGCTCTGCGATGGTCTGGGCCGCGTAGACCGCCTCGGTCAGGCGCCGGCTCTCCCGGCTCATGCCTCTGGCGCGGAGCAGCAGTCCTGCGCACACCGCCGCGCACACGGCGAAGAGGAACAGGTCCAGCACCAGCTCGGTGAGAAACAGGTGGGTCCGCCTCATACCGCCCCCTCCTGTTCCACCCCGCAGCGGGGATACAACGTGACGGTACGCCCCGCCGCCGCGATGGTGAGCCGTCCCCCGCCGCACGCCAGCTCCAGCCGCTCCAGCGGCAGCACGTCCACTCCGTCCGCAGGGGAGAGTTCCAGCCCGTCTTCCATATACAGCTCCCGGAGCTGCCCTTCATAGCAGTAGAGGATGGTGACATACCCCTCCTCCCGCAGGAAGAGGGCATCGGAATCACCAAAGCGCCCTACGGACACTCCCCCGGGCGCGTCGCTCCGGCGGACCTGATTGACCAGATAGGACAGCGCGGTACGCTGGGCATAGGTCTCATCCGCCTGGGCCGCAACGGCGCGGTATACCCCGCTGGACAGCAGGGTCAGCCCCATGGCCAGCAGGAAAAACAGGGCGCACAGCACCAGCACCAGGCTGGACCGGGCGCTGCGGCCAAACGCTTTCATCCGATTACGCCCCCTCCGTTCCAAACCGATCCGGCTTACCCTGTGGGCAGCACGGTGATATCAGGCATCAGATTGGAGGCAATATACCGGTAATCCACAAAATAGCGGTCTTCGTCCACGGATACGCCGTAGTATTCCTCCAGATAATCCACCCCCGCGGGGTAGAAGCCCTCCAGGGCATAACACTGCACCGCCGCGCGGCGGATGGACTGTTCCGCCAGTTCCAGTCCTTCCCGGCCGGCCCGCCCGCCCAGGCTGCGGGCCGCCAGCAGAAGGGCCAGGGGGACCAGCGCCAACAGAAGGGCCAGCGGCAATCCCCGGCGCAGGACAGGCCCTCTGCGCGCCATAGGCTACCCCCCCACCGCGGAGAGCACCCCCAGCAGGGGGAGCATCACCGACAAAAGCACCAGGGCCACCGCTGCGCACAGGGCCGCCACCAGAGCGTATTCGAACCGGCCGAGCAGCTGTTCCAGCGCCTCGTCGGCCTCCTGCCGGCAGCGTTGGGAAAGCTCCTCCATGGCCTGGTCGGTGCGCCCGGCCCGCTCGCCGGCGGACAGCAGTCCCGCCGAAAGTCCGGAGAGGACGCCCGCCTGCTCCACCGCCTTGCGGAAGGGCTCCCCCTGCTCCATCCGCGCCCGGCAGTCGGCCAGGGGCGCGGCCAGAGGGGAGCCTGCCAACAGACCGGCGGTGCGCTCCATGGCCTCGTCCAGCGGCACGCCGCTGGAGAGCATCATCGCCATGGCGGAGGCAAACCAGCTGCGGCCCAGCGCCCGGGCCGCCCTGGTGCGGGCAAACAGGCCGCTCAGCGCCGCCGCGCCCGTTTGGGCGCGCAGCAGCCATACCAGCAGCAGCGCGCACAGGGCCAACACCACCGCGGCCGCAGCGGTGACCGCCTGCCCCGCGCTGCCGAACCGCAGCAGCGCGGCGGCTACCGGGGAGAGCTCCACCCCCAGCTGCACGAAAACCTGTTGGAACACAGGAAGCACCCGGGCCACCAGCACCAGGAAAATCACGGCGATGAGCACCGCCATCACCGCGGGGTAGGCCACCGCCCTGCGCAGGGCCCGGCGGGTATCCGCCTGGCGGGCGTAATAGCGCCCCAGCGCGGCGAGCACCTGATCCAGGCGCCCGGACGCCTGGCCGATCTCTACCATGCGCAGGAGGTAATCCGGGAACCCGCCCGTCGCTTCCAGCGCCTGCGAGAGGGGCTCCCCCCGGTCCAGGCCGGCCTGCAGGCCGGCCAGCAGGGTCCGCTGCCCCAGCTCGTCCGCATCGCCGGCCAACAGGGCCGCCCCCTCCTCCACGCCGATACCCGCCTGGAGCATCAGGGAAAGCTGACTGCAAAACAGAGACAGCGTGTCGTCGTCCAGCGTCTCCCGCCGCGTCCGATCCCGTTCCATCCGGTCACCCTCCCTTTGGAAGGGGGCCCCACGGCGTGCCGCAGGACCCCCGCTTTCCAGCATAATTGTGTCAATAGGCGTATTTCTGCGTGTAATTGGTGTCGTCGGTCACGTACTTCATGATGCTTTGGCTTGCCTTGCCGGTGGAAACAAAGGTGGGGTCCATCAGCGTCCAGCTCTCTCCGTCAAAATAGATCACCTTGTCCACCCAGCCCACGCCGTCGATATATACGTTGATCCAGGCATGATACGTGGTCCCGGCATAGCCCACCACCAGCTTGCAGGGGATGTTCTGGCTGCGGAGCATGGCGCACATCACCGCGGCATAATCGAAGCAGATCCCCTTCTTTCCCTCCAGCACACGGTCCACCACTGGCAGATAACCGCTCTGCACCGTCTTGGCCAGCTCATAATCATAGGAAAAGTTCTTGGTAACGAAATCAAACACCGCCTGCACCCTGGACAGGTCCGTCGCCGCCCCGGCGGCGGAGACGATCTCCGCGGCCTTGGACACCACGGCGGACTTGGCGTTGTAATCGACAAATTGGTTGGGGTAAAGGAAGGGCAGAAAATCGTTGCGCAGCTTCAGCTCCACCGCGGCGCTGTGGGCAACGGCATATTTGGTGCCGGTGGTGTTCTCAAACACCTTGACGGTATATTTGCCGTCTCCTTCGGTCAGCGGAAAGGTCTCCGTACCGCCCTGGTTGTTCAGGTTATAGGTGTAGGTGACGCCGCCCTCCTTGGTGATCTGTACCTTGATCTTCACATTCCTCCCGCCGGTATACGTCACCAGCAGGTAGCCTTCCGCCAGGTTGGAGGCGTCGATGGATGCCTTGGCGTTGGCGTATACGGTAACGCCGGTCTTGGTCTCCGCCTTGACGGGCAGGGAGGCAGGCTTGGCCGCCTTGGCCTCCGACGCGGCCAGCAGGACGCCACCCGCGCCCAGCACCAGCGCCAGTGCCAGCAGAGCGGCGGCGGCACGCCTGAGCTTGCTGTGTTTCATATCGATCGGTCACTCCTCAGTGGTGCTGGCGGGATAATCGTAATCCCCGCTCAGCGGAATGGTGTCCACCAGCGCCCCCCGGACCACCAGCCGGTGGTCCGCCACGCCGATGGGCGTACAGGTCGTCAGGGTGACGCAGGCGTAGCCCTGATTGTAGATGGGGCCCCAGTTGCTGGGCTCGATGACCTCGGTGCATTCCCAAAGGTACTGGTAGATCTGCTCACTGTCCTGGAGGTAGAGGTAGTCTCCCTCGGTCAGGGTATTGATGTAGTAGAAGGGCATATTGTCGGTGATCTTGCCGCCCCGCAGGCCGTTGCGGTGGCCGGCGATGGAGGTGTTGGCCCCGCCCTCGCCGGGCAGCTGGGCGTAATCGTACAGTCCCACCCCCCGCAGGAGGGTCTGGGCGTCCACCCCGTCCAGCACCGGCACATCCACTCCCAGCTTGGGGATGATGAGGCGCAGCGCGCCGTCGGCATAGCCCTTCCGCGCGTCGGTCACATACAGCTGATCCTTGGGCAATCCGTTGTCTTCGACCAGAGCCGGGTTGCCGCCCGCCTCGGCCTCCGGCGTCGGCTCCGGCGCAGCGGTGGCATTGGGGGTAGGCTCCGGCGTGGCGGCAGGCAGCGGCGCGGCTGAGATCTGAGGGGCGGCGGGCAGGACGGACTGCCTGCCCTGCCACACCAGGGCCAGGACTGCGCCCAGGCAGACGCAGGCCAGGCACACAAGGACGGTACCCAAATGAGTGGCGGTGCGTTTTTTCATAGAGATAAGCTCCTATTGTTTCAAGACAGCTCACGGATCCGGTAGGTGATCTTGAGGAAATTCCGCCGGTGCTGGCGGTAAAAGGCGTTCACGATCCGTTCTACGACCATGGTGGAATCTTCAAAATTGGCCGCCGGCAGCATGACGACGTATTGGGCGCCGCTGTACTTGGAGACCACGTCCCCCCGGCGCAGGTTGTGCACCAGCACCTCCAGCAGCTGGTCCATGGTAGTGTTGAGCACGCCCAGGGGCGGAACTCCGCCGTCGGGCAGGGAGACGGTGACCAGCGCGATATGTACGCAGGCTCCGCTGCGGGCGGAACGGCGGGCCTCCAGCCGGTAGGCTTCCTTAAAGAAGCCGTACTCGCACACAAAGGCCCCGGGCCGCTGGGCCGCTTCCCGCAGATTGGCCTGGATGACCTCCAGATTGGTCTCCAGGCGCTCCTCCACGTCCATAATCTCCCGGTAGAGGGCCCGCAGCTCCTCAGAGGGACGCACGCCCAGATTCCGGTAGAGCAGATCGGTCGCCTTTTCGTAATGGCTCAGGGCGGCGGAATCCTTTCCCTGGCGCAGCAGGGCCCGGACGATCAGGGTGTGCAGGCTCTCGTCCAAGGGATCGAGCTGGCTGGCGCGGGTACACAGTTCGGCCATGGCCTCAAATTTCTCCGCGTGCTCCAGCAGATCGGCGTACTCCTTTACCGCCTCCAGGTACAGGGTATGATAGTGGGCGCTGATGGGTACCACCCACATCTGGTTGGCCAGCTTGGGCAGGTAATCGCCCCGATACACCTCGGCGGCCTCCTCATACAGCGCCATGCGCTTCTGGGCGGGCAGGGCGGTATCCTGGGCCCGGCGGCACAGCAGCTCGAATCGGTCCACGTCCATCTCACAGGCGATGGCCGGATTCCAGGCGTAGGCCCCCCGCTGGGAAAGGATGGGCTCCAGTCCCTCCCCAAACAGCGGCTCCAGCAGGCTGCGCACCCGATAGAGCAGGGTCTTGAGCGCATTGGTCGGATTGGCGCTGTTTTCCTCCGGCCAGAACAGCTCGATAAACTCCGACTGAGGCACGGTGCGTTCCCGATGGGCAATCAGGTAACACAGCACGTTCCACAGCTTTTGGGAGCGATTGATCTCATCGGTGAGCACATTACCGTCTACCCGAATGCGAAAGCCGCCCAGCATAGTGACGGCGACCCTTTTGACCACGGTCACGGGTGCGTTTTTGCCCATCGCTGCCCCTCCTTCTTCCTCCCCGGCACCTGGGGATACCGATTCAAGATAATTATAGCGTAACTTCCTTCATTTGGGTAGTGTTTTTTTTGCTTTTCACAGACAATTACAGGACTTTTACGCAATCGGTCTCCGGCCGGATGCATATTTTCCCGGCCATCCGGCCCATCCGCTCCACCCCGGTCCCGCAGGGTACGCCGCCCGATATCGGCCGCATTCCCCCCGGTGCACCGGAACCGCAGGTATTATAGCACATTATTTACTGTTTGTATAGTAACGTTTTATATGGATATTATAATTTGATAACGGCGCTTGTAGTATTATCCCGGGGTGATGAGATGAACGAGCAGGGCGTCCTTTTGATCCAGGAGTACGGCCGGGTGGAACTCCGGCTGCGCGAGCTGATGGACCAGCGCGGGATCTCCCGGAACCGCATGGCCCGGCTGGTAAACACCCGCTACGAGGTCATTGACAAATGGTATAAAAACCAGGTGGAGAAGATCGACGCGGACATTCTGGCCCGCATCTGCTTCGTCCTGCGCTGCGGGGTGGGGGACCTGCTGGTCTACCGGGAGCAGCCCGCGCAGCCGCGCTCATAAAAACCGGAAAATGGCACATCCTGAGAAAAACCGTTTGACTTGCGTTCGGGGCTGTGATATCATATCGGCAGTTGAAAAGGGAGTAGTTTGAAAGTCATGCCGTCAACATCACGGTCCGTCTGCGGACCTGGCGGTATGCGCCCGTCGTGGTAACAAGACTTTTCGGCAGCTGTCGCTATGGGCGGCAGTTGGCGGGAGGTCTTTTTTTATTGCCTCTCCCGCTTGTGAGACAATATGTGGAAGGAAGGAATCGTAATGGCAGAGGCCTATTACCGCAAGACCCCGCAGCAGGCGCTGGAGGCGCAAAAAGCCGCCCCCGCCGGCCTGAGCGGGGAGGAGGTGCGCCGCCGTACCGGGCAATATGGTCCCAACAAGCTCTCCGAGGGCAAACAGAAAAGCGTATCCCAGATCTTTTTCGAGCAGTTCAAGGATCTTTTGGTGGTCATCCTCCTCATCGCCGCGGTCATCTCCGCCCTTTCGGAAAACGTGGAGAGCACCATCGTCATCTTTGCCGTACTCATTCTCAACGCCATTTTGGGTACCGCCCAGTACGTGAAGGCGGAAAAATCCCTGGAGAGCCTGAAGGCGATGTCCGCTCCCTCGGCCAAAGTGCTGCGGGGCGGCGTGCGGCTGGAGATCCCCTCTGCAGACGTGGTGCCCGGCGACATCGTGCTGCTGGAGGCCGGGGACATGGTGGTGGCCGACGGCCGCATTCTGGAGAACTTCTCTCTGAAGGTCAACGAAAGTTCCCTGACCGGCGAATCCGAGGGCGTGGACAAGACCGCCGAGGCCATCACCGCCGAGCAGGTGGCGCTGGGCGACCAGAAAAACATGGTCTTTTCCGGCTCCCTGGTCACCTACGGCCGGGCCACCGTGCTGGTCACCGCCACCGGCATGGAGACCGAGCTGGGCAAGATCGCCGCGCTCATGAACCAGACCCAGCAGCGCAAGACCCCGCTCCAGGAAAGTCTGGACAAATTCAGCGCCAAGCTGGCCACCGTCATCATGATCATCTGCGCCGCGGTGTTTCTGCTCTCCATCTTCCGCACGGGCATGGGCGTGCTGGACTCCCTGATGTTTGCCGTGGCCCTGGCCGTGGCCGCCATCCCGGAGGCGCTTTCCTCCATCGTCACCATCGTGCTGGCCATGGGCACGCAGAAGATGGCCCGGCAAAACGCCATCATCAAAGACCTCAAGGCCGTGGAGAGCCTGGGGAGCGTATCCGTCATCTGCTCCGACAAGACGGGGACCCTGACCCAGAACAAAATGACCCCCCAGAAGGTGTACGCCGACGGCTCCCTGCTGGAGGGAGACGACCTGAACCTGGTCAACGACGTACAGCGGCTGCTGCTGAAGGCCGCTCTGCTGGCCAGCGACGCCACCAACAATCAGCAGACCGGCGCCTCCATCGGCGATCCCACCGAGGTGGCCCTGGTGCAGCTGGGAGAAAAGTTCGGCGTGGACGAGGATGCCTACCGCGCCCAGCACCCCCGGCTGGGCGAGCTGGCCTTCGATTCCGACCGCAAGCTCATGAGCACTCTCCACGATATCGACGGCGTCCCCACCCTCTTTACCAAGGGCGCCATCGACGTGCTGCTCCAGCGCTCCAACTACCTGCTCACCCGGGAGGGCCCGGTCGAGATGACCCCGGAACGCCGGGAGGCCATCTCCCGGATCAATATGGAGCTGTCCATGGAGGGACTTCGGGTGCTCTCCTTCGGGTATAAGGAGCTGCCCGGCTTCCGCCCCCCCGCGCTCTCGGATGAGGACGGCTTCACCTTTATCGGCCTGATCTCCATGATCGACCCGCCCCGGCCTGAGGCCATCCAGGCCGTCTCCGACGCCCGGGAGGGCGGCATCCGTACCATTATGATCACCGGCGATCATAAGGTCACCGCCTCCGCCATCGCCAAGCAGCTGGGCATCTTCCGGGAGGGAGACGAGGCCGTCTCCGGCGTGGAGCTGGATAACATGACCGACGCCGATCTGGATCAGCGGCTGGCCGGCATTTCGGTCTACGCGCGGGTATCTCCCGAACATAAAATACGCATTGTAAACGCCTGGCAGCGTCGGGGCAGCATCGTATCCATGACCGGCGACGGCGTCAACGACGCCCCCGCCCTGAAAAAGGCCGATATCGGCGTGGCCATGGGCATCACCGGCACGGAAGTGAGCAAGGATGCGGCCTCCATGATCCTGGCCGACGACAACTTCGCCACCATCGTCAAGGCCGTGGTCAACGGCCGCAGCGTCTACGCCAATATCAAAAACGCCATCCAGTTCTTGCTCTCGGGCAACGCGGCGGGCATCTTCTGCGTACTGTACGCCTCCCTGCTGGCCCTTCCCGTGCCGTTCCAGCCGGTCCACCTGCTGTTTATCAACCTGCTGACCGACAGCCTGCCCGCCATCGCCATCGGCATGGAACCCGCCCGCAAGGGCCTGCTGCGGCAGAAGCCCCGGGACCCCAAGGAGCCCATCCTCAACAAGAGCCTGCTCTCCCGCATCGGCGCTCAGGGCCTGCTGATCGCCGTGGTCACGATGATCGCTTTTTATCTGGGCTATCAGGAGAGCGCCGCCCTGGCCAGCACCATGGCCTTTGCCACCCTCACGCTGGCCCGGCTGTTCCACGGCTTCAACTGCCGCGGGGACGAGTCCGTTTTCCGTCTGAAGCTGTCCACCAACCTATATTCCATCCTGGCGTTCTGCGCCGGCGTGGTGCTGCTGCTGGCGGTCCTCTTTATCCCCGGCCTGAAAAGCCTGTTTCTGGTGGCGGCCTCCTTCCGCCCGGCCAACCTCGGGGAGATCGTGCTGCTGGCTTTTCTGCCCACCCTGGTCATCCAGCTGGTCAAGGTCCTCTGCGACCTGCGGCGCGGTAAATAAGCATAAAGCCGCCCCCCGGCGCGTCAGATTGCGCCGGGGGGCGGCTTTATCAAAGAGCGCGTGCGGTCTTTCCCGGTACAGGGCGCGCAGCCCTTCTCCCCGATAAAAAGCAGGCCCGTGTTGTAAACACGGGCCTGTCGTACCATGCAGAGCCTCCATGGGTCATGCCATGCGATGGGCACCGCTCCGTTTTCCGCTTCCTGCGCAGCCTTTCAGGCCTGCACCAATTCAATGGCCTGCTTCCCCGTCATGTGCTCTATGGTCAGCTCCAGCATACACAGCGGCGCCCATTCCCGGTCGATGACCGCCTTCCGGCGGTCCGCGCCGTCCTCCGGGGCGTAGCGAAGGGCCAGCGCTTCGATGGCGGCGCGCTTCTCCCGCTCGTCCTCCAGCACCCGCATCTGCCCAAAGACGATGACGCTTCGGAAATAGCTGGTGTATTCCTCCGGGACGACCTGATCCTGATCCACCACACAGAAGGACGCCTTGCCGCAGCGCCGGACGGCGTCCAGCTTATGGCCGTCCTTGGCACAGTGGAAATAGATCCTGCCCCCATCGTACACATAGCTGATGGGCACCGCGTAGGGGTACCCATCGTCCCCGGACAGCGCCAACACGCCGCAGGTCCTCCGGCAAAGGACGGCCTCACACGCCTCCCGCGTCAACGCCTGGCGCTTTCTGCGCATCTCCCGAAACATAAACATACCTCCCCTGTTTACAGGTCCTTCCGCATGATGGAATCGCGCTGCCGGGCGTCCCCCACAAAAAAGGAGCGGGCGCCGGTCTGATAAAAACCGTGGTTTTGATAAAAGGCGATCGTCTTGGCGTTCTTTTCCCAAACGCCCAGCCGGGCATACCGTTTCCGGCGTTCCCGCGCGGCGGGAGCCGCCCTCGTCCGGCGGGCGGAACGGGCCGTGTTTCGACAGCCGGCCGATACCGCGGCCCTGCCGTCCCGGGAGGCAGCCGCGCCCCCCTTTGCCTGCGGTTCAGGGTATTATCTCAAATTCCTGCTCGCCCATGTAGCCGGGTGCAATTTCATATTTCTCAAAGACCACCACGGGTACGCCGTCCCCGTTGAGATAGAACCGCTGGTCGTCGGCAATGGAGGTAAAGCCCTCCACCCCGTCCTCGCCGTGGAAGTACCGGTTGTCCGGGTCCTCCGCCTCCCGCCGGGCGATCTCCGCGCGGATCGCCTGGTTGGCCAGCTGTTTGTAGTTGGGCCCCAGCAAATCCCGCAGGGAGACCTCCCGCCCGGCCGGAAGGTCGATGTTGTAGGTGTACACCTCTGTATAGGCGCTGGCCAGCGTCTCGGTTTTGGTCAGCACAAAGGAGAGGTACTGCCCGTTCTGGCACTTGATCTCGTAGTCCACCGTGATGATGATGGGAATAAAATCGCTCTGCGCACCGCCGGTGGCCACATAGGCCTCCCGGGTCTCGCGGGCCCGGTCCTCCGCCTCCTGAAGCACCTGGTCGATGCGCGTGCGGATCTCCGTATTGACGCGCTGCTCCAGATCGGTATTGGCCGCCAGCTCCAGGGCGGGCAGGCGCACGTCGATCAGGTGATCCCGGTCGTTGATGGAGTACTCCTTCACGGTGATCACCCGGGCCAGCTGCCCCAGCACCGGCACCTGGTATACCGCCCCGGCAAAGGTGGGGCTGACGTTGAGCAGCAGCGCGAAGCAGGCGCAGCCGGCCAGCGCGGTGGCCGCCGCCCGCCGAAGTGCCCGCCGCCCCTTCCGCTGACGTTCCCCGCGCCGCACCGCGCCCGCCACGGCAAAGGCCAGCTCCTCCGGCAGCGCGGCCGCCTGATAGCGCGCCCGTGCGCGCTCCCATGCCTCATGCATCGTTCAGTTCCTCCCCCGTCAGTTCCCGCAGCTTCCGCAGGCCCTTGTAGAGCCGGGATTTCACGGTATTCAGATTGGTGTGGGTCGCTAGAGCGATCTCCTCCAGCTTCATATCTTCAAAAAAACGCAGCCGGATCACCGTCTGTTCTTTGAGGTCCAGCCGCTCCAGCGCGTCGTACAGGTCCAGCCGCAGGCCCGGGTCGGTCTCGGGGGCGGCCCGGTCGGCCAGGGTATCCTCCAGCGGGACCAGCCTTCTGCCCCGGCGGAAGTGGTTCATGCTCTCATTGAGCAGGATCCGGTAGAACCAGCTCTTCATATACTCCGGACGGCGCAGGGAGTCCGACTTGGACAGGGCCTTGACGATGCTCTCCTGCACCACATCCAGGGCCGCATCCCGGTTTTGGACATAGCTGTACGCCAGACGGTAAAAATCCCCCTGCCCCGCCACGATATAGTCCACCAGCTGGCGGTGGATGATCCCTTCGGTCTGCTCCAAGGCTGTACAGCGCTCCTTTTCTGATTCCTGAGACGGCCGGGGACGGCAAAAAGTTTCCGCCGGCGTGAAAAAACCGGGCCTGGCCCAGCGGCCCGGCCCGGTTTTTTACGCTGCCGCCTTATGGCCGCCGCGCTCCCCCTGCGGGGAAGCGTACAAGTGCAGCGGACGGCATCCCCGCAAAAATGCGGGGATGGTTAAGCAGTTCACCGCAGCGCGTCCAGCGCGGCCTGCGCCAGGTCATGGCTGGCCGGCACAGCCAGCAGCACCGTCGTTCCCTGCCGGTCCAGGATGGCTCCGTCCAGTTTGCCCACTTCCTCCGGCTGATAATCCTTCAGAGCGGCGATCTGGTCCTCCACCCGGCCCTTCAGGGCCTCCAGGGCGGCTTTGGCGGCATCCTCATCGGTCATGCGGAGCACCGCGATCTCCTCCGCCCCGGCGGTAATGGAGGCGTAGACCACACAGTCCTCCACCTGCTCCGGGTCCAGGCCGTAGACCATACAGGCGCTTTCCTCGTCCAGTGTGTCCAGGGCGTCCTCAAATGCGCCGGAATCCAGCAGCGCCTGGGCGGTCGTTTCCGGGTCATACCCGGCAAAGCCGCCCCCGCAGGCAGCCAGTCCCACGCTCAGGACCCCCGCCAGCAGCAGTAACAGCACTCGTTTCATGATCCGCTCTCTCCTTCCGCCGCGCCGGTCTGTCCCGCCGCGTATTCCTCCGCATCCACCGTATGGTCCATCAGATAGGCCAGCCAGGTCTTGTACCAATCCTTGGTAAAGTGTACTCCGTCCACCGTGGCCTCGGCGGGGAGGACCCCGTCCGCGTCGCTCAGGGCGGCGGCCACGTCCAGCAGCACCACCTGCTGCTCCTCCGCCAGGCGGGGGAAGATGGCGTTATAGTCTGCCACCCGGTCGTTGTTCACATAGTAAGGCTGGCGGTTGGCCTTGCATTTGCCGGGGTTCACCGGCGCCAGGTTCTCCAGATAGATCACCGCGCCGGGCTGAAGGGCCTTTACCTGCGTCAGGAAGGCGGCGAACGTGTCCGCAAAGACCTGGTCGTCGAAATAGCCCAGTTCGTTGATGCCCAGGGATATGTAGATCTTGGCGTACTGCCTGCCCCGGCCCAGGGCGTCCAGCACGCTGTATTTGGTCCCGTCGATCTCCGCCACTTTGCGGCTGTTCATCTCAAAGATGGTCAGGCCCTTATAGCAGTAAAAATCCGCGCCCTTGACGCCGCTGTAGAGCCGCAGCCCGTCGGTGCGGGAATCCCCGATAAACAGGGCGTCTGCGAAGTAATCCATCTCCACCGTTTCGCGCTCGGGGGCGCTTTGGGAAAAGTCAAAGGCCGGGACGGGCGTGGGCGTGGGTTCCGGCGTGGGCGTAGGGGCCGGGGTAGGGGTCGGTTCCGGCGTCGGCACAAAGTCCGGGGTGGCCGGGGGCGGGGCCGCCTGCCCAGCCGGCGTGCCGGGGGCGGGCGACTTGCCCAGGGTGGGCGCTACGATCAGGCACAGGCATACCGCACCGGCGGCCAGCAGCAAGGGGAGCTTCCAGCGGCGGGGCGGCTGTTTCCGGTGCCGGGAATGCCGGTCGTTCCGGACGGAATCATAAACAGATGGGGACACGGGGGACACCTCATTTATTTCGATATTCAGGGGTCTGGTTCAGAATCAGGGCCTCCAGGGCCCGATAGGAATCCGCTTCATAGGTCGGGACGATCCCCGCCGTGCGGGGGGCATGGCCGGGGCGGTACCACGCGGTGTCCAGCCCTGCGTTGGCGCCGCCTTGTATGTCGGTGAGCAGGTTGTCTCCCACCATCAGCACCCGGCTGCGGTCGGTCACCCCCAGCGCTGCCAGCACCGGCGCAAAAAAGGCCGGGTCGGGCTTGCTGGCCCCCACCTCCTCCGAGATGAACAGCCAGGGGATCAGCTCCTTCAGGGGGGAACGCTCGAACCGTCCCCGCTGGGCCACGGCTACGCCGTTGGTGACGATGGCCAGGGTGCAGCAACGGGCCAGGCTGCGGCACAGATCATAGGCGCCGGGCAGCAGGTGCCCGCTCTCACCCAGGCGGCGCAGGTACTCCCGGTTGAGCTGCCGGGGATCGCCCTGGCGTCCCGCCGCCTCCAAAAAGGCCCGAAAGCGCTCCACCACCAGCCATTCCCGCCGCACCTCCCCCCGGTCGAACCGATCCCAGAGGCCCTGGTTGATCTTATGGTACAGCGCCACATCCGCCGCACCGCCGGGCAGGCCGTGGGCGCGGAGCAGTCCCGCCAGCGCCTCCCGCTCGGAGCGGTCAAAATCAAACAATGTATTGTCGGCGTCGAAGAGGACGACATCATATCTGGGCATATTGGTTCCTTTCCCGTCTAGCTCCGGTGTTCCCGCCGCTTTTGAAACAGCCGCACGAAGGAGGCCACCAGCAGCGCCCCCACTGCCAGAGCCCCAGCCAGGCCAAGGGTATGCAGCAGCGTGGAGAGAAACAGGTCTACCTCGCCGCTCACGGCGTGCTCCATGGTATAGTAGATCCCGCCGCCCGGGACCAGCGGGAACAGCGCCACCAGCAGATAGCTGGTGACCGGGCACCGGCGCAGGCGCGCCATGATCTCGGACCAGGCGGAGATCACCAGGGCCGCCAGGAAGGCCTGGATGATATCGCTGCCCACCAGCGGGGCGGTCAGCAGATAGCACAGCCACCCCAGCCCCGCACCTCCGGCACAGATGAACATGCCGATGCCGTGGATGTTGAAGAGGAAGCAGAAGCCGATGCAGGCCAGAAAGGCATACAGGCAGGGCAAAACGTAACCGCTGATCAGTTCCATGGCTCAACCTCCCGCGGTAAGGGCCGCCAGCCCCAGGGCAATGGCGGTACCCAGCGCGATAGCCGCGCCGATGAGCAGAGCCTCGGCCCCCTTGCTGATGCCGGACACCATATCTCCGGCCATAATGTCCCGCATGGCGTTGGTGATGGCGATGCCGGGCACCAGGGCCATGAGGGCGCCGATGATGATCTTATCCAGGCTCTGTCCCAGACCCGCCGCCGTCAGCAGCAGCGCCGTCAGGGCGGATACCGCCGCGCCGGCTACCGTTTTAAAAAAGAGGTTGGCGCCAAAGGCGCCGGTCAGGGCCAGGCAGAGCCCGATGGCGACCCCGCATACGCCGCCGCAAAGGCCGTCCCGCAGCGTGCCGCCGTAAAACAGAGAAAACATGCCGCAGCCCAGGAAGTACCCGGCCAGGCGGATGTACAGGGGGTAGCTGCGGCGCTCCCGTCCGATCTGAGCCACCTGCTCCAGGGCCGCGTCCAATTCCGGCGCTTCCCGGCACAGGCGGCGGCACAGGTCGTTGTACCGCTCCAGCTGGTCGATGTCGGTGCCATGGGCGGGCACGCGGCGGATCTGGGTCAGGGGACGCCGCTCCGGGGAGGTGAGGGTGGCGATGATACAGTTCGGAATGGCGAAGACTTCACCGGCAACGCCGTAGGCCGAGAGCAGCCGGTGCATGGACTCCTCCACCCGGTAGGTCTCCGCTCCGCTCTCCATCAGGCAAAGCCCCATCTCCGCCGTCAGGCTGAGCAGTTTGTTGTAATCCAGCTCCACAACGCGCCTCCCCGTTCACAGCAGATGCGTCAGGGGCATGACGCAGATCCCCGCCAGCGTGGCCCAGAGGGCAGCGCGGTCATGCCCGTACTGCCGGGAGGAGGGGATCAGCTCCTCCACTGTGATATAGGCCATGATGCCCGCCACCAGCCCGAAGAGCACCCCCAGCACCAGCCCATTGATGAAAGGCCGCAGCACCAAAAAGGCCAGCAGGGCCCCTACCGGCTCGGCCATACCGGAGAGCAGCGTATACTGAAAGGCCCGGCGGCGGCTCCCGGTAGCGTACCAAATCGGCATGGCCACGGAAATGCCCTCGGGGATATTGTGCATGGCGATGGCAATGGCGATGGACACGCCCAGCGCCGCGTCTTCGTACCCGGCCATGAAGGTGGCCACGCCCTCGGGAAAATTGTGCAGCCCGATGGCCAGCGTGGACACGAACCCCACCCGGAACAGGTCCTTGTGGGGAGCCTCGCCGGTGACGGAATCAAAGCCCTCATGGGGCACAAAGTGATCCAGCGCCATGGCCAGCAATACGCCCCCGGCCAGCGACGCTACCGCGGCCAGCGTTCCCGGCCGCACCCCAAGGGCCTGGTCCAGCAGGTCCCGTGCGTTAGGGTACAGATCGGTGAAGGACACCGAGAGCATCACCCCGGCGGCAAAGCCCAGCGAGATGGCCAGCAGCTTCTGGCTTTTCGTTTTGGTAAAAAAGACCACCAGCGCTCCCAGCAGGGTGGACAGGCCCGCTGCAAAGGAGAGCAGCAGGGCGCGGACGGCAGGATGTTCCAGCATAGATGCATACCTCTTCGATTGGGATGGGGCACGGCCCGCAGATCAGGAACCATACGTTTTGGAGGGGCTCCGCCCGGAACGTTGAACCGCGGGCCACGCCGATGCTTACGGCCCCGCCGGGCCGTCTCTGGTTCCATAGGGTAGTGTGCCGCGAAAGCGGCGCTTTAGTCCCTGCCGGAAACTTGCGAAAGCGCCCGGCCGGCGGGTCTTTGGGCCCTGGACACCGGTCAGCCGTTTCCGGCGGAGCATTTGGCCGCGTCAATGGCCAGCACGATCATCAGACAGAGCAGGGCGTCCTGCGCGCGCGCCACCTCCAGCACATAGGTATCCGTCCAGCGGAACAGCTGCTTGGACGCCTGCATGACCGTGCGCCCGGCCCCGTCGGCGACCCGGTACTCCCATTGCAGAAAGTCGCCCTCTACCTGCCAATCGTTGCAGTCCAGGGTAAAGCGGGGGCGAAACAGGGTAAATTCCTTTCGAATACAACCCAAACACACCCCTCCGGCATAGAGGGCGAACCGGGGCAGCAGGGTGAGCAGCTCCTCCTTTACCGTGCCCAGGTGGTCGCCCGCCGGACCGTAGATCTCCAGCCGGTGGCCCCAGGCCAGTCTGCCCTCCACCGTATAGACCGTGCGGCCTTCCCCATCGTAGATATCATAGCTGTCAAACCAGGAGAAAAACCGCTGCTTGAATACAAGCTGCATAAGACCTCCTTTCTCCGTCCTCTCTCAGACGGAGCAGAAGCGGGAAAAGTTGCGGTCTTTTTACGAAATCCGCCGCAAAGCGGCGCCGCTTTGTTTCTCAGCCATACGGCCGGTTCAGCGGACCTTATCGTATCACGAAATTTGCCCTGTGTCCAGAAGCGGGACGCCGCGAACCCAAAAAAGCACCGGCCGCGGCCGGTGCTTTTGGGCCCCTGTGCATCGCCGCAGGGGTACCGCCTTCGTATTACGGCTTCCGGGGCAGCCGGTGCCTGGTCCCGTCCGGCTCCACGATCACCGTGTGTTCCAGCTGGGCGACCAGGTTGTCCCGGTAGGCGGCCACGTACTCCTGCCGCAGCAGGTCCCGCTCCACCATCTCTTCCGGGGTGAGCCCCCCGGGGCTCTTTGCTTTTTTCGCCAAAGCGTTGATCCGGTCGATCTTCGTCTGTTCCATTACACATATCGCTCCAATACCAGTAGGATGCGTCCTTTCCGGGACGTTCCGCCCACTTCCTGCACCACGCATTTCCCCAGGCCCCGGCAGGAGATCACGTCCCCCTGGGCCACCGCCCGGTCGGGTTTGACGCACTCCCGGTAGTTGAGCTGGAAGCGGCCCGAGGAAATGAGGTCGGCGGCCTTGCTCCGGGCCAGGGAAAAGCCGGAGGCGGCCACCGCGTCCAACCGCAGGGAGGAGACCGTATCCCGGATAAGCTTCCCCTGCACCGGCGGCGGGGAGAGCCGTTCCAGCGCCACCGGAGCCAGCCGCAGGCGTACCCGCCCCGCCTGCTCCAGATGGAGCAGCAAAAAGTCCCGGATCTCCTCCAGGACGATCAGGTCGCACGCCCCCTCGCCCACCAGCAGATCCCCCACCTTTTCCCGGTCCAGTCCCAGGCCCAGTACGCTGCCCAGAAAATCCCGGTGTGTCAGCGCCCCGTCGGCCGGGAAGGAAGCCCGCAGCGCGCAGACGGGACAATCTCCGCCCGTCTGGAAGTCCTCCGGCTCCTGCCAGTCGGGCAGGAAGACGCAGATATTACGCTGCGCTCCCTCGTAGCCCCCGAAAAACAGGTGCCGGGGATGTCCGGCCGCGGCCAGCAGCGCCTCCACGCAGGCCCGCTCCCCGGGGGAGAGGAAGCCCGTGTGGCTGGGAATGTTCCGCCGCCGGGCCAGCTCCAGCTTGTCCAGCACCCGGGCCAGCAGCAGCCGCTCCTCCCCGTTCCGGGCGGCCTTGTTCAACAGTTCCGTCTTTGTCATCTTCGTCCTCTATACCGCCGTGGACCGCTGGGCCCGATAGAGCTGGGCGTACGCCCCGTCCCGCGCCATGAGCTGCTCGTGGGTGCCCTCCTCCCGGATGCCGCAGCCGTCGATGACGATGATGCGGCTGGCCGAACGGATGGTGGACAGGCGGTGGGCGATGATGAGCGTGGTGCGGCCCCTGGCCAGCTCGTCAAAGGCGCTCTGGATCCGCGCCTCGGTCACGCTGTCCAGAGCGGAAGTGGCCTCATCCAGGATCAGGATGGGCGGATTCTTCAGGAAAATGCGGGCAATGCTCACCCGCTGCTTCTGTCCGCCGGAGAGCATGACGCCCCGCTCGCCCACCTGGGTCTGGAAGCCGTCGGGCATCTCCAGAATATCATCGTAGATCTCCGCCCTCCGGGCGGCCTCCACGATCTCAGCCTCGGTGGCGTCGGGCTTGCCGTAGCGGATATTGTCGTAAATGGTCCCCGCGAAGAGGAACACATCCTGCTGCACGATGCCAATCTGGGCGCGCAGGGAGTGCTGCTTAAGCTCCCGCACGTCCTGCCCGTCCACCAGGATGCGGCCCTCGGTCACGTCGTAAAAGCGGGGGATGAGCTGGCACAGGGTGGACTTGCCGCCGCCGGAGGGACCCACCACCGCCACGGTCTCCCCGGGCCGCACATGCAGCTTCACATGCTCCAGCACGCTCTCCCCGGCGCTCTCATAGCGAAACGTCACGTCGTCCACCAGAATGTCGCCCTTCACACCGGTCAGGTCCCGGGCGTCGGGGGCGTCCTGGATATCGGGCTCCAGACGCATCAGCTCCACAAAGCGCCGAAAGCCCGCCATGCCCTGCATAAACTGCTCTACAAAGGCGGAGAGCTTGCGGATGGGGGTGATAAAGGCGGTCACGTACAGCGCAAAGGTGGTCAGATCGATAAAATCCATCTCCCCCCGCATGATGAGAAAGCCGCCGAAGGCAATGACCAGCACGGACAGGATCCCCATGCAGAATTCCATCCCCGACTGATAGCGGGCCATGGCCTTGTAATACCCCCGCTTGGCCCCCCGGTACTGGTCGTTGGCGGCGTTGAACTTGGCGCTCTCCGCGTCCTCGTTTGCGAAGGCCTTGGCCGTGCGCATGCCGGAGATGGAGGATTCCACCTCTCCGTTGATGCCCGCCAGCTTGGCTTTGACCTCGGTGGAGGCGTCCATCATCCGCTTGCGGGAAACGGCGGTAAAGATCACAAAAACGGGGATCACCGCAAACACCACCAGGGCCAGCTGCCAGCGGATGGTGAGCATGATGCAGAACGCGCCCAGAATGGTCACGGTGGAGATGAACAGGTCCTCCGGGCCATGGTGGGCCAGCTCCGTGATCTCAAACAGGTCGCCGGTGACCCGGCTCATGAGCTGGCCGGTGCGGTTCTTGTCGTAAAAGGAAAAGGAGAGATCCTGCATATGATGGAACAGGTCCCGCCGGATATCCGCCTCCATGCGTACGCCCAGCAGGTGCCCCCAGTAGGTGACGATGAAGTAAAAGACGCTCTTGAGCACATAGGCCCCCGCCAGCAGCGCCATAACCACAAAAAAGGCGGAAAAGAGCTTCTGGGGCAAAAGGGTCTGCATCGAGCTGCGGGACACGATGGGAAACGCCAGGTCCACCATGCAAATGCACAGGGCGCACGCCATGTCCAGCGCAAACAGCTTCCAGTGGGGTTTGTAATAGGAGACGAAAATACGCAGATATCCGCTCTTTTTCATCTGTTGGGTGGTCAACTCCACGCCTCCTCTCAAAAACAGATCGACGATCCGGCAGTTTAGTATAGCCCCCCGCCCCGGCTTTGTCAACGGCCGGCGCCCGTTTGCGGAAACTTCCTGTTACCGGATTGGAACCGCCTATTAACCCCTTCGCCGGGACCGTGTGATAGAATCAAGGCGTACCCGCTCGGGCGGCGGAACGCCGCCGTACCGTCGGGCAGGACGTCTCAAACGCTCAAAAGGAGGGTCTTTCATGAGAACGCGATCGCTTCCGCTGCTTTGCGCCCTGGCGTTGCTGCTCTGGCTGGGGGCCTGCACACGGCAGGCTCCAGCCCCATCCCAGGCCCCGGAAACGCCTCCGGCCACGCCCGAGCCGGCGGCAAGGTACGATTTCAAGGTCCTGCCGGTCACGGAGGAGGGCATCCGCACCCTCTACGGCTGGGAGGGATATGAGGTGCGCAGGATCACCCCGTTCGAGGAGGATTATCTGGTGGAGTACGACCCCAACGACGGGGCGGGGACGTTTACGCTGCTGAGCTGGGTGTTCGGCAATACCGGCCGCCGGGTGCAGCTGTGCGGCATGACGGAATTTACCTCTTACGAGATCACCGGACCCGGCCAGGTACGCTACAGCACCTCCGGCCTGGACGCGGGCACGCCCTGGAAGGGCCTGCCGGAGACCCGCGCCGTCCTGGTGCTGGGGGACGAAAACGGACAGGTATCCCCCCATTTTATTGAGTTTGCGGAGACTTCCGAGCCCGCCTGGCTGGACCCGGAGCAGCCGCTGAGCATGGGCTTTTGGTCCGACGGCGGACTCGCCCCCGGGGGGCGCTGGTATCAGCTCTATGACGCCCGCATCGACGCCGACGGGCTTTCCTTCTCATTTATCCCCAACGGGGACAGTGCGGAGCGCTTCCAGAGTTTTTTCCCCGCCTGCACCACCATCCCCTGCTTCGACACCCAATACGACCCGGCTGACCGCGCGTTCACCCTGCGGCTTTACAACACCAGTCTGGCCAGCGGCGGGATCGGTCAGGAGGATCTGGACTGGGCCGGGACGGGCGCATACGACGGTCTCTACCCCTACGCCTTCCCGGAGGGCGGCCTGGGCCGGGACAGCCACTTCCTCCGGGAGGTAAGCATCCGGCAGGACGGGGAAGACGCGGTGGTCACCGCCAAGCTGACGGAGCGGGCCTGGCGCTTTACGGTCAGAAGCTCCAACCTGGGGGGCGACGCCATCCCCTCCTTCCGGCTGGTCTTCCGGGAGTACGACTGGGAACAGGATGAACGCTGACGGCGGGCGGCCATACGCCGCCCGCCGTCAGCCTGCTGAAGTTCACCGTGCCAGCAGCTCTTTGGCCGAGATCCCGGGTTCAGTCATGGAATAGGGGTCCAGGATCTTGTCCAGGGACGCCTCGTCCAGCAGCCCTTCCTCCAAAATGAGCCGACGCACCGGGGCGCCGGTCTCGATGGCCCGCTTGGCCATCTCGGCCGCCTTCTCATAGCCCACATGGGGGCAGAGGGCGGTGATGATGCCAACGCTGTGCTCCACCATATCCCGGCAGCGCTCCCGGTTGGCGGTGATCCCGACGATGCAGTGATCCACCAGGGTATGTACCGCGTAGGTAAGGGTCTCCACGCTCTGGATGAGATTATAGAAGATGATGGGCTCAAAGGCGTTGAGCTCCAGCTGTCCCGCCTCGGCCGCCATGGTCACCGTCATGTCGTTGCCGATGATGTTGAAGGCCACCTGATTGACCACCTCCGGGATGACCGGGTTGACCTTGCCCGGCATGATGGAGGAACCGTTCTGCCGGGGCGGCAGGTTGATCTCCCCAAAGCCGCACCGGGGTCCGGAGGACATGAGCCGCAGGTCGTTGGACATCTTGGACAGGTTGACGGCGCAGGTCTTCACCGCGCCGGAGACCGCCACAAATTCATCCAGATTCTGGGTGGCATCGATCAGATTGAAGGCCTGCACCAGGCTCAGCCCGGTGACCTTGGACAGATTGGGCACGATGCGGCGCAGATACTGCTCGTCGGCGTTGATGCCGGTGCCGATGGCGGTGCCGCCCATGTTCAGGCAGCGCATCTCGTCCTTGGCCCGCTCGAAGCGGGCGATATCCCGGCGCACCGCCTCGCTGTAGGCCCGGAATTCCTGACCCAGGCGGATGGGCACCGCGTCCTGCATCTGGGTGCGGCCCATCTTGATGACGCCGTCGAACTCCTCCGCCTTTTCCACCAGGGCCTGGTACAGCCGCTCCAGCTGGATCTGGGCCCGCACCAGCAGCTTGAGCACCGCCAGCTTGCCCGCGGAGGGGAACACGTCGTTGGTGGACTGGCCGTAATTCACGTGGTCGTTGGGGTTGACTAGGCGGTAGTCCCCCTTCTCGCCCCCCAGCAATTCGATGGCCCGGTTGGCGATGACCTCGTTGGCGTTCATATTCAGGCTGGTACCTGCTCCGCCCTGGATCGGGTCCACGATGAACGCCTCGTGGAGCTTGCCCGCGGCGATCTCCTCACAGGCGGCCACGATGGCGTCGGCCACCCGCTTCTCCAGAAGGCCGATCTCGTAATTGGTGATGGCCGAAGCCTTCTTGATCTCCGCGATGGAGTTGATGAGCTCCGGATGCATGGCCAGGCCGGTGATGGGAAAGTTCTCCGCCGCCCGCAGGGACTGCACCCCGTAATAGACGTCTTTGGGAACGGCCCGCTCCCCCACGGAATCGTGCTCGGAGCGGTAAAGCTGCTGCTTATCGGACATGGATCGGCACCTCTTTGCAAGTTTTCTTTCATATTACAGCTGCATTGTACCACTGCCGCCCCTATTATGCAAGCGCTCGTGCAAGAATTTTTGCACGTACGCCCGCTGTTTGTAAACTTTCCATGAATACCTCTTGAAAATAAGGGCACGAAGGATTATCATAGCGTTAGCACTCAAAACTTCGGAGTGCTAACGCTATGTTATTACAAATGAGTTCATATAGGAGGCATCCACATGGCAAAGAAGCAGTTCAAGGCGGAGTCCAAGCGTCTGTTGGATCTGATGATCAACTCCATCTACACCCACAAGGAGATCTTCCTCCGTGAGATCATCTCCAACGCCAGCGACGCCATCGACAAGCTGACCTACAAGGCCCTGTCCGAGGGCGGCACGGCGCTGGACCGGAGCGCGCTTCAGATCACCCTCATCCCCGACGAGGCCGCGCGCACCCTCACCGTCCGCGACAACGGCGTGGGCATGACGAAGGAGGAATTGGAGCAGAACCTGGGTACCATCGCCAAAAGCGGCTCCCTCCAGTTCAAGAAGGACATGGCCCAGGCCGAGGGCATCCCCGAGAGCGACACCGACATCATCGGCCAGTTCGGCGTGGGCTTCTACTCCGCCTTTATGGTGGCCGACACCGTCACCGTCACCTCCCGGGCCTGGGGCAGCGGCGAGGCGTGGCGCTGGGAGTCCTCCGGCGCGGACGGGTACACCCTGACGAGCTGCGAAAAGGCCGACGTGGGCACCGAGATCGTCATGAAGCTCAAGCCCGACGCCGACGAGGAGGACTATTCCCAGTATCTGAAGACGTACACGCTGGAGCGTCTGGTCAAGAAGTACTCCGACTATATCCACTATCCCATTAAAATGGAGGTGGAGCACTCCCACGAAAAGCCCCGCCCCGCGGACGCAGGGGAGGACTACAAGCCGGAATACGAGACCGTGCGGGAGTGGGAGACCCTCAACTCCATGGTGCCCCTGTGGCAGCGCCCCAAGAGCGAGGTCAAGACCGAGGAGTACAACGACTTTTATAAGGAGAAGTACGGCGACTGGGAGGACCCCCTGAGCGTGATCCACGTCTCCGCCGAGGGGACCGTGGAGTATAAGGCCATGCTCTATCTTCCCGCCCACGCGCCCTTCGACTTCCACTCCCGGGAGTACCAGAAGGGCCTGCAGCTCTACTCCTCCGGCGTGCTCATCATGGACAAGTGCGCCGACCTGCTGCCGGAGCATTTCCGCTTCGTCAAGGGCGTGGTGGATTCCCAGGACTTTTCCCTGAACATCTCCCGGGAGATGCTTCAGCACACCCGCCAGCTCAAGGTCATCGCCGCCAACCTGGAAAAGAAGATCAAGGGCGAGCTGCTGCGCCTGCAGAAGGACGAGCGGGAGAAGTACGAGACGTTCTGGAAGGCCTTCGGCACACAGATCAAGGTGGGCGTGGTCAGCGACTACGGCGCCCACAAGGAGCTTTTGCAGGATCTGCTGCTCTTCTGGTCCTCCAAGGAGGGCAAGCTGGTCTCCCTGGCCGAGTATCAGGCGCGGATGGCCGAAGGGCAGGAGTTTATCTACTACGCCTGCGGCGAGGACGTCCGCAAGCTGGAGAAGCTGCCCCAGGCCGAGCGCATCCGGGACAAGGGATACGAGATCCTCTACCTCACCGAGGAGCCCGACCAGTTCGTGGTGGACGCGCTGGGCGCGATGGGCGGCAAGAGCTTCAAGTCGGTGGACTCTGACGACGCCCTGCCCGAGAGCGACGAGGAGAAGGCCGAGATCGAGAAGAAGTCCCAGGAGAACAAGGATGTGCTGGACTTCGTGAAGCAGACCCTCGGGGACAGGATCAAGGAAGCCCGGGTATCCAAACTGCTCAAATCCGGCGCGGTGTGCATGACCGCCGACGGCCCCATCACCCTGGAAATGGAGAAGTACTTCCAGAAGGTGGATCCGGAAAACGCCCGAAATATGAAGGCCCAGCGGGTGCTGGAGCTCAACCCGGATTCCGGGGCGTTCGCCGCCCTGCGCGACGCGGTGGAGACCGACCCGGACAAGGCCAAGCAGTATGCCGAGCTGCTCTATCACCAGGCCCTGCTCATCGCCGGGCTGCCCCTGGAGGATCCCGCCGGATACACCGAGCTGGTGTGCGCACTGATGAAATAAGAACCCGGAGGCCCGCGCCATATGGCGCGGGCCTCCGGGTTCTTCGGGCTCCTCTTCCTCTACGACCTCAAGGATATCCTCGATGCCGCAATCCAGGGCAGTAATGATCTCACCAAGGGTCGCACTGTCATAGCGAACCACCCAATTTTTATAATAGTGGTCAATTGTCTGATACTTAATCCCCGACATCTTTGCCAGCGCATATCGGGAGATCCTGCGTTCATCCAAGTAGCGGTTCAGCTTCAGGCGGACTGTTTTCGCCATTGCAATCACCTCTTATTGGTATATATCTTACAATGGCTATTTTGCTATTGGCAATCTTCCGCTTAATGGATATAGTTAAACAGGCATATACCTATGGATACTCTGATTTAGTCTGAATCTTTACGGACTGTACACCCCATGGAGGATACCGCTCGGTATAATGTAGAAAAACGGTAAGGCGGTGCCATTATGAACGGACAGCAGAGCTTCAGCGATGTCGAATACAGCATGCGTAAGCGCACGACCAAGCGTGACGAGTTCCTTGAGGGTATGGATCGCATCATCATCTGGAACGAATGGTGTGAATACATCAAGCCCTTCTATTACAAAGGCACCCGCGGTCGGCCGCCCATGGGCATCGAGAAGATGCTCCGAATGTACCTGCTGCAGTGCTGGTTCAATCTGTCCGACGAAGGTGTAGAAGAAGCCATCTATGACAGCTACGCTTTCCGTAAATTCATGGGCATCAATTTCGCGGAGGAACAGGTTCCTGACGCGACCACACTCCTGCATTTCCGCCATATCATCGAGGAAAACAAGATTGGCGAAAAGCTATTCAATGCGCTGAAAGCCGCTTTCGACGAGGCCGGGCTCATTTACCGCGGCGGCACTATTGTCGATGCCAGTCTCATTGCAGCACCCAACTCCACAAAGAACGAAAAGAAGGAACGCGATCCCGAAATGCACCAGGTCAAAAAAGGAAACCAGTGGTATTTCGGTATGAAAACCCATATTGGTGTAGATGCCGGAACCGGCTTCGTTCACAGCGTTGAGGTCACTGCGGCCAATGTCCACGATGTGGATGTTGCCCATAAACTCATCCGTGAGGACGATGATGTCGTCTACGGAGATTCCGGCTATTTGGGGTTGTCCAGACGGCCAGAGATTCAGCAGGACAAGCACAAGTCTACCATTGATTACCGTATCAACCGCCGCCCCTCCCAGTTGAAAATGGCAGATAGTTATGCCGGCATTAACTGGGATAAAGGGATTGAGCACCAGAAATTCTCTGTACGTAGTAAGGTCGAGCACGCTTTTCTCATTGTGAAGCAAGACTTCGGTTACCGAAAGGTAGCTTACAGAGGATTGGCGAAGAACCTGAATCGGTTTCATATCCTGTTTGCCAGCGCCAATATTTTGATGTACATGAGGGTCGGCCACAAAGGGCCGTTGTCACTCAAGGGATAATTGCGCCTATTTGGGCCAAAAAGCCCGGAATCCCCCACATAAACGGCTCGGTATGGACCGATTTTCTGCATTTTAGGTGCCAGCTTTACACAGAACGGTCCTCAACTTGGATTTTTGAGCTGTAAAGCTCGGTTAATCATCGCTTCCCTATATATAGGTACGAGGTAATCGTATGGTCAATTACAAACATTTATATTCCGGCCTGTTCAACGCCATCACCGATGCGCTGGAGCTGCTGGCAGCCGGAGACGTGATCGCCATGCGCAATACCCTCCAGGACGCCCAGCGGCATACCGAGCAATGCTATCCGGAGGACGACGCAGCCCCCTCCAAAGGCCTGCTTACGTCCGGCCGAACCTAGACGCAAGCCTGCCGGAACGCCGGGCCCCGCCCCGCCTTTCGGCGCCACCCCCATAAAACACTCAAAGCAGGGGGCGGCAGCCCCCTGCTTTGGCTCAGCTTGTCGAAAAAGCTCCCGCAGAGCGCCTGGCAGCCTTCCCCGCAAGGGGCGGCGCCGCCGCAGCCGCGCGGGCGTCTTCCGCTACAGGAAAACGCTGTTTTCCGCGGGTTTGGAAAAATTCTGCTCCAGCATGGCCACATGGGACCGAAAGGCCGCGTCGTCAAAGTATTTGGCTCCGCGGGTGCAGCGGCGCACGCAGGCCTGGCACTTGATGCAGGTCCCCGTGACCTGCGTGACGTCGGCCGGGTTAATGGCCCCCATGGGACAGACCCGGGCACAGACCCCGCAGCCGCAGCACCGGCCCGGATCGGTCTGTGGCTTGGCCTTGAGAAACTTGGCCGGCTGGCCGTCCGTCCCCTTGGGCACGTAATAGGCAGCGGCGGCGTCCCCGGGCACGGCCGCCGGGGCGGGGGGCGCCGCCAGGGCGCGCACCCGCTCCGCCACACATCGGGCAAAGGCGTCCGCCTGCCGCAGGTCGTCCCCATCCGGCCGGCCGGCCGCCAGGCGGTCGGTAAAGGCATGGCGGCCGACAAAGGCGGCGGCGGCCACGGTGTGGAACCCGTCCGTCTCCAGCGTGACGCACAGCTCCGCCAAGGCGTTGTCAAAGCTGCGGTTGCCGAAGGTGACCACGCCCACCGCCAGCGCGCCGCCGCCCCGCAGCTTCGTCCGCACATCGGGCAGGATCTTGTTGGGCAGCTTGCCCGCATAAGTGGGCAGCCCGACGACCACCAGATCCCCCGCGCGGAACTGCCGCGGCTGCGCGCGGGCGTTCTGCGGCGTGAGATCCACCATGCGGCAGCGCCTTGCCCCAGTCCGTCCGCCAGTCCCGCTGCAAGGCGCTCCACCACCCTGCGGGTATTGCCGGTGGCGCTCCAGTACACGCCCCACACCTGCTTGCATTCCATGAAAACCGCCTCCCTTTTTGCCGCGGCCGTCCCGCGCCGCGCATAAAACAAAAACGGACCGCGCCGGCTAAGGGGCCGTCCCGCGCCAAGCCTCCCCGTCCGCAGGGTCCTCCGGCAGCGGCACCCGGCGGTGCTCCACCGGGCCCCACTCGGGCAGCGGCAGGTTCTGCATCGCGCCGAAGACCCGGTTTTTCAGGCCCGGATAGCGCCCGTCCAGCGCCCGGATCAGCTCCTTGATCTCCTGCCGCTTGGTGTTCCCGTCCGCCGGGCAGGGGTTGAAGACCACCGGCAGGCGGCCGCGCTGGGCCGCGTTGCGCAGCATTCCCTCCCCGCAGTAGAGCAGGGGCCGGATCTGAGTGATGCCGGTGCGGTCCAGATAGGTCACCGGCTGAAAGCAGGACAGCCGTCCCTCATAGATCAGGGAAAGGAAGAAGGTCTCCACCGCATCGTCGAAGTGGTGGCCCAGGGCGATCTTCCGGATGCCCCGCTCGGCCAGCGCGTTGTGGAGGGCGCCCCGGCGCATTTTGGCGCACATGGAGCAGGGATTTTTCTCCTTCCGGAGATCAAAAATGATGTGATGGATCTCGGAGGGAAGCAGGGTGAAGGGCACGTCCAGCGTCCGGCACAGCTGCGCCACACCGGTGAAGTCCATCCCCTCTCCCCCGTCCACACGGCCCATGTCCAGGGTGAAGGCCTCCACCGTGAAGGGCTTGGGATAAAACGCCCGCAGTTTGGCCAGCGCCACCAGCAGCGTCAGGGAATCCTTCCCGCCGGACACCCCTACGGCCACCCGGTCCCCGGCCTGGATCATGTCGTAATCCTCCACACAGCGGCGGACATAGCTCAGGATCTTGTTCATAGGCACCTCAAAATTCAAAAATTAAAAGAGAGCATTCAAGCGTATCGATGAGAAAAACAGCGATTTCAAGAGATTTTATCTTTCTAAATTAAAAATTCCAAAAAGAAGGTTGACACCCCGGAACTACCGTATTATAATACAAAACGCTCCAATCGTCCAGATTGGGGCGACTATTGTGTTTAAGCAATTTTTGAAGATAGAAAGCGAAATTGGAGGTTTCACCATGTCCACTTTTATGGCCAACAAGGGGAACATCGTCCGCAAGTGGTATATCCTCGACGCGGCGGGCAAGCCCCTGGGCAAGACTGCCGCCGCTGCGGCCACCCTGCTGCGCGGCAAGCATAAGCCTGAGTACACCCCCCATGCCGACTGCGGCGACTTTGTCGTCATCGTCAACGCCGAGAAGGCCGTTCTGACCGGCAAGAAGCTGGAGCAGAAGTATTACCGCACCCACTCCGGCTGGGTGGGCGGCCTGAAGGAGACCAAGTACCGCCTGCTGATGCAGCAGAAGCCCGAGCTGGCCATGCGCGTGGCCGTCCGCGGCATGATGCCCCGTAACATCGTCACCAAGGATTCTCTGACCCGCCTGCATATTTACCGCGGCGCCGAGCATCCCCACACCGCCCAGAAGCCCGAAGCCTGGGCCGCCAACTAAGCAGGAGGTAGGAACTGATGTATAAGAGCAAGAAGCCTTATCTGTACGGCACCGGCCGCCGCAAGTCCTCCGTGGCCCGGGTGCATCTCTTCCCCAACGGGACCGGCACCATCACCATTAACGGCCGCGACATCGACGATTACTTCGGCCTGGAGACCCTGAAGCTCATCGTCCGCCAGCCCCTGGTCACCACCGAGCTGCTGGGCAAGGTGGATATCGCCGCCACCGTCACCGGCGGCGGCGTCACCGGCCAGGCCGGCGCCATCCGCCACGGTGTGGCCCGCGCCCTGCTGGAGGTCAATCCTGAGTACCGCGCCGCCCTCAAGGCCGCCGGCTACCTGACCCGCGATCCGCGCATGAAGGAGCGCAAGAAATACGGCCTGAAAGCTGCGCGGCGTGCGCCCCAGTTCTCCAAGCGTTAAAATGTTGCATTTTACCCCGGAAAACTACGGTTTTCCGGGGTTTTCCTTTTAATTAGTTCTGTTTACGGTTTTTGGTATGAAGAATTCCCCTTTGAAATGAGACGCAATATATAGTGGTTTAGACGAACTTTAGACACAATATTTGGGGTTACTTTGAGGTTATTTGTGCGTTTGAGGTTACATTTGAGGTTACAGGTTGTCCCATATAATGGACTATTTTGTGGCCGGCTTCATTCATAAATTGCGGCATAATCATTCTTTTGGGTATGAACTAAATAGCCTAACGCAAGAAGATGGTGACTCATTCCAGTTTGGTAATGGCAGCGTATAACGGTGAGTGGGACGGCACCAGAAATACCATCCCAATCGCAAAGATGTGTGTGGTACCCGTTTACAACATCTTTGGTTTTCTACTGGATATTTGATTTGAAGGTGTGAGCGCAGCTAAAGACTATTGAGGGTTCAAATTGCCTGTGTTATACTAAGTTATAAGTTAATAAGTTACGAATGATGGACTACAAAGGAAAGGTGATTTTAATGTCCGAAAACGGGACCAAGCGTATTCGCCGCACACCCGAAGAACGCATTGCCGAAATCGATGCTAAAATTGGAGCAGTCAATCAGAGCATAGAGGAGCTTGAAGCAAAGAAGCATGCGGCGGCTGCCTCTTTTGACGAAAAAATTGCTGCTGCCCAGGAGCGGATTAAGGGGTTAGAGGCGAAAAAGCAGGAAATCCTTTCGCCGAAACCGCCTCGCAAGCCTCGTAAAACGAAAAAGCAGAAGATTCAGGAGATCTTAAAGGAAGCGCAAAAAAGCGGAATGAAGCCGGAGGAAATTGCTGAGCGGTTGGGTGTCTCTCTCTCCGAATAATAAAAAACGTCGGGCACTGTGTCATTGTACTAAGCCGATAAAATTCCATGCACATATGAGGAATCACGGAGATTTTTGAATAGTGGAAAAGGCAAATGTAGGCATCAATAGTTTTTGAGTAAAGAGGCAATAGTCAGATGAATCACCGAAAAGATTTGCACCTGTCTTTTCCCATTGGGAAGAACTCGGGATCTTGTGGCAAAGCGGAAGCAATGGAGGAATTCTGGTCACGGTGTTCCGAACAAAGACCTGAAATCATTGTTATTGATCCCACGAGAGAAGAAGCAGGAATGTTGGATGCGCTCAAAATGGACACACAGTCATCACATTTCTCAACTATACACTCTTGCCCCAAAATGAAGCATGACAACGATAATTGAAGAATAGCTGAGAAACCAAGCCTCCGCATCTGATTTAGATTTCATCATATGGGACCAAGAAAGTAGCATAAAAGAGCAACAGGCTACTCCCAGGATTAAGCCAGATAGCTCGAAATCAAAGAGTAGCTTCTTTTGGGGGGCGAAATCACCCTGCGCTTTTCTCCATTTATTATAGGAGGGTTTTCCCAAGATAAATGGAGGTGAGATGGTTTGGAATTATATACAAGGAGTCAGGCTGCCGCAATGCTCGGTATCACCGTTCGAAAACTTGATGAAATTCGGGCGCAGCGTCTAATCGGCTACTATCAAAGCTGTCGAGGAGGCAAGGTACAGTTCTCGGAGGCTCATTTAGAAAAGTATTTACAGCGTATTGAAAAGTCACCAAGGCCCGCAAAAACATCGGTTAAGCGGGGTACATGATTGGAGTTAAGGATTCCGCAACAAGGCCAGAGAATCTCACCGCTGAATTCTCTGGCCTTGTTTTATTTATATCATATATAGGATTGACATTACGACCAGCTGGCCGTATAATATCGTCAATACGGCCAGCTGGTCGTAAAGGAGGAACTTTTTATGGGATACAATGACTATTTGAAAGAATACGGATTTTTATTTCATGTGGAAACAGAGGAAATGCCCGGGATAGGACCTCTCGAAACTCTTCTGGCTCCTGGCGAGGAGTTACAGAAGCAGCGCGAAGCTCTTGGTATGACACAGCAGCAAGTTGCTGATAAGGCTGGAATCAACATCCGCCAGTACCAAAGATTCGAGAGCGGTGAACGCAGCTTCTACAGTACAACATTACGGATTGGTCTTAATATTTGCTATGTTCTAAAAATCGATCCCTTCTACTACTGCACAATTCAGTCGCACAAGCAAGCAACTGATGTGAGCATGGTTTTCGACGAGGACTGCGGTGGACATGTCCAGGCTAATAGTTGCCAAAAGTACGTGCTCTATACAACCGATGCAGAGGGGAATTGCAAGGACATCATAACTGTTGAATATGGTACCAGTATAGCCGATGTTTATGATAAACTCGCCGATGCCATCCGTGAAGAAATGTCTGAAGAACTTGGGCTCGATAAGCGCGACATCAATGTGTATCCGTGCGAAAAAATGGAAGAGGATAAATATGCTATCGCTGGTGCGCCTGCTATTTATTCTGGCCTTGAGCCACCCCACGCAGATTTTACTGTGATTCGGACATAAGGCGATTGCTCATGAGAAAAATATATGCCTTGTTTTACACTTTTGAAGAGATGGAAGACCTGTTACGGCGCTGCTGCTTTACTCATGGCGAAGATTTCGACATTGAGGTGAAGGACCAGTATTTCTGGAAAATTAACTTCTATCCGGACAATTCAGATGGTGAATGCTTGAGCCTCTCCGATTACGATGCGTTGCCAAATCTTTCGAAAATCGTTGGTATGCCTTTATCAAATACTCATGTGAGCCATAACGGTATTTGGTTGGAAGGCCTAGATGTCATATCAAAAGGGAAAAACGCTGGGAAATCCAAATAAACGATGATCCTATGAGACTGCAAAGTGTCTGGATCGCGCATAAACTATGATCTAAGACGTTGGAGGCGCACGCATGACTTATAGAGAGGCTAAAAAAGTAAAAAGTGGGAGCATACTTTTAAGAAAAACCCAGAATTATAAACCTACTAGCGTCCTGGAGATCATTGAAGACAAGGATGCACATGCGATTTTCTTCCGTTGTACGGATGGACTGTTTTACCATGATGCCGTATGTCTACCTAATATCTAACACGACCTTATCCCACTGGACAAGCGGAACTGTTTTTCCCCATGACCTAACCACTAGGTCAATACTGCCTAATTGCTTTCCCTCTTCAGTAAGTACATAGTCACCGCAGGGAAGACGAGTGCACAGGCCAGCATCAACCAAACGCCTGTTGATTTCACGGTTAGACACTCCCGCCTTGCTGCCGAGTTTTGTGGCGGTAAGCATCACGCCCGTCCGGCGCTCCAGAATACTATTGGGAACAAGCGGAATCTTCTCTTCCGCCACCGATTCTAAAACCCGATCGCCTTCGGGACATGTCTGAACAAAGGAGCCGAGGATCCTGCTCATATCACTTCGTTTATTTACTACTAAAACTAAACCTCCAGTGGCACAAGCAGCAATGATAATCCATTTTTTATGTTCCCAGACCCAGGTGCCCGCCTCCGTAAGCTTTTCTTTGATCTCGTATGCGGAGGGAAGTTTATCTGAAAGGAAATCACAAATAGGCAGACTCATATGAAAACCTCCTTGACCCTTGCCTTTGCCTATATTATACTTTGCTGTGTAGGAATCGTAAATAGATTTATTGCAGAATCACTTACTTTGTGGGTAAGGAGTTGTGATAAAATGCGGTATGATCTCGAAAAAATAGGTAAGACAATCCGCCAGGAACGAAATAAACTTACGTGGACGCAGGATAAACTTGGTAAAATACTTGGCGTTACGGGAAAGCAAATATCAAATTATGAAAACGGGAAATTGCTTCCGCCCCAAGACATTTTGCTGAAAATGGCCGATCTGTTTAATTGCGAATACGGGTATCTGCTCGGCGAGGAAAGCTACAAAGATGGTTCGAAATTGACCACCGCAGTATGTGAATCATTGGGACTATCCAGCCGAAGCGTTGAATCGCTTCGTGTCGCAACACATAAAGGGTTGACGAGAGAGCTTGAGGCGAGACAGCAAGCCATAAACAGCTTCTTTGAATCGCACTATTTTCAAGGATTCATTGACTGTCTGGTTGAGACTGTCAATATAAGCAAGGATCTAAAAACGCGCTCCGATGATGTCTATGAGGAACTGCGCAGTCGTTATGGAGAGGAGCTCGTCAATCGGGCCACAATTTACTGTGCTTTGAGTGATGCTATCTCCGATTTCGAGGCAAAAGAGCCAAAGTTTCAAGAGATTTCCAGTGAAATCGAATCCGCTATAGATGCAAGCCGAAACCAAGAGTATGCACTAAAAGTGGCACGCTATGAGTTGCGGGAGGCGTTTGAGGTGTTGATTCGAAATATACAATGAAGAAAATCAGAGCCCGCGTTTCTATTCCATGTGTGTATTCAGTTTGAAGCAAGCGTTGTCCAGTAGCATACTATTCAGGTTCCATTCATACAGCAGAAGGCAGGTCAAACACCCACACTGAGGTGTCTGATCTGCCTTCTATCAGTCCAATCAGCAATTTTCATCCAGGAAACACATCGCTCACTTCTGATTGCGGCTTTGGATCAACTGCTCAAGTTCTTCGATTGTGACTGGTCGATCATATTCATCTACCAAAGTTAGATGAGGGTGCTCTTCCTGGAATTCTTGCACGGAGTCTATGTCGGAAAAACCGTTATCACGACGCCAGTGGAACTCTTTCATAGTGCAGGTTCCGATGACCAAATTCTCTTCGTCCGGATACCAGGCGACAAATGGATTTTGGCATTGGAGGTTGTATAAGATGAACTCTTTGGCGTTTTCCAGGTCAGGGTCATCTGTGAGGTCTTTCACTTGTTGGATGCACTGTTTGAAGATTTGCTGCACACCCTCATTAAATTTTCGGCTTTTTTCAGTAAGCTTAAGATCTGAGAACTGATATTCTGTGCTCATGTCACCATTCCTCCAATCTGCGATTGCCTCAGAGTGGACCAAGCAGAACCTCTACATTGCCATCTTTGTCTACATTCAGCCGCATGGGCTTGAGATATCGATTGTAAAACTGAGCCTGTTCACCGGTGGTGAGCTCAGCCCTGGTGCGACGGATGGCCTCTTGAAACAATTCCTGGATATTGAAATGGACCGCTTCGTCCAGGCTCTTTCTGACTTCGTTCAGCACCGCCTGGATGCGAATCTCGTCGCTGTTCCCGGTGCAGAAGTCATCCATGTAGCAGTATGTAATGCCGGCGTCTATCATGGCACGCTTAATATCTGGACCACACTTGTCCGACTCCACCAGAACCAGGAAGTGGGCTTCCGGCATGGCGGAGATTAGCCCCCAGTAGTCCGAGTCGCTGGAGGCCAGGATGAAGGAGTCTGTGTCATTCTGGAAGAATTCACGGCAGGTTCCGGTGGTAAGGCGAATATCCACCAGAGATTTGTTCTCCTTGATCCGTTCGATCATGTTGTGCTCGATGGGGATCTGGGTGAACTTCTCCAGGATGCTCCATGCGGTTGTGGTGTGAACATCGTCGTAGAGGATGATCTTACCGATCTTTCCCAGAAGTGCTGCCTGATCCAGATTGTTCAGTGTAGCATAGAGTTTATAGGGATCTGCATTCTCACAGTCCACGACAATCGCCGTTCGATTGCTCCGTTCCAGAAAGTCGTAGATTCCATTCTTGGCGATGAGCCCGGCGTCCGTGACCTTGCTCATGTCGGTGAAGTAGTCCTCGTGGTGTTCATAGAGAAGTCGTACAAATTTTTTGTCGTTGAACAGGATATTGCCCACAGAAGCAGGTGCAGACCAGTTCATGTAGACCTGATATCCACGCTATTGACTATTCGGGTGCTAAATCCAAGAATGTTTTCCTGGTTCAGGACACTATCAAGCTTAGCGCCATACTTTTCATCAGGGTGGACCACCCAGATATAGAACCCATGAATCATATCATTAAATAACAGATCATAGGCCAAATGCGCGACGAAACCACACTTAGGGCATTTAGCTTCAAAGAGTTTTCCGGAAAGAATCAACTCCACAGCATTCGGATAGTCGGTATTGATGCTACGCCAGGCTGTGGACTTTATCGTCGCCTTGCATGCGGGGCAAGAAAACGTCACTTCCATTGGCATGGACATAGGAAATCCCCCTATGAATCATTATGTGGCAATAAATCCGCAGCTGCATCGGAGCCAGATCCCACCATAGTCAAGTCCTATGGTAACATAGATTCCTGACATAAGGAGCACTTCAGTTTTCTCCGCTTTTCCAAACCCTGATTCGCTGCCAAGTGGTTTTATATCTGAATTGCTCGGCCTATTCTGGCCTGCCATTGAATGCAATTAGCCCGCTCCGACCGACTAACAACCTCAGTTGGTCAGAAATCATGTCCAGCTCCGGAACCAGGGACCTGCAAACAGATCCATAATAATGATATACCGCCCTATCTGTGTTGGTCAATTCCAAATTCCACACATCGGTGTCTACAACTAATACCATGTTCAAGCTCCCAGAAAAGAAGGCCTCCACTTGCCCGAACAGTGTCGCTACAGCATCACTATCAATGCGGAACCGTTCACGGCAGATCAGAGAGGGCTTGATTCCGCAACCGAAGGCCCAACGCGAAAACCATACCATTCCATTGCGTGTGATGGTAAGCCGCTGCTCAACTTCTTCGTCAGGAGCTGGGCAAGGGCCATATGCAATGTCGCTTGCAGTCAGTTGAAGTTTATAGAGACAGCCCTGGAAAGATATGTTTTTCATCTTCATTTGGGCCCTGCCTCCAGCATTATATCAACGCCATCAGGCTCCTTGGCCAGGACATCGTCTAAAACATAATTATACTCGGGAATCTGGTCCGAATACCTACTTAGTAGGCCACAATCCGATCGGACAGGATGGTATTGCGCTTGTCCACATCACTCTTGTGAATGGCCATAATACACGCCGTACTTGTAAACGCGGTCGGGCACGTCCTTGTTGATCTTGTCCTCGTCGATGAAGGCCACGGCCCGGACGATGGTGCCGTCGCCCATGTACCAGCGCAGGGGGAAGGCGCAGAAGGTGAAGCGCTGACCCTTGACCTTCTCAATGTCGCCGCCCAGGTTCTCAATGCCCATGACGTTGTTGCTCAGCAGGATGGTGTGGACAGGCTCCCACTCGGGGAAGTCCTCCAGAGGCTCGTGGCCGAACTCCTTCTTGTACTCGTCCACGATGCGGGGCACGTAGGGCCCGGGGCCGTGCTGGGCGGCATAGGTGTACAGGATGTGGTCCAGAGCCTGCAGGTCGAAGCCCACGCCCTTCACCTTGTGGTCCACCAGCCAGTGGGCGCCCTCGATGGACATACCGGGGGAGTACATGAAGTAGTCGTCGTTCTCGCCCCAGCGCTTGTTCATGCCGGTGCAGATCAGGACCCAGTCGCCCTCCTGGATGCCGCCCTCAACCTTGGCGGCGGCCTTCTCGATGTCCTCTACGGTGATCAGCTCCCAGTGCTTCTTGGGAATGTCCAGGCAGACGGCGGGGCCGTAGTAGTTCTCCAGGGGCAGCTCATGGGTGAAGGCGCCCTCGGGAATTACATGGGAGGGGGAGTCGGCGTGGGTGGAGTTGTGCATGTGGAAGTCGTTGAAGGTCTGCAGCAGACGATAGTGCATGGGCATATGCTGCACGCGGTCAATGTGGAAGTCGCCGTTGGAGGGCCACAGAGGATTGCCGCGGCCGAAGGGGTGAGACAGGTCGACAAGAACGGTCTTGCTCATAATGATGACTCCTTTTCTTAATAAAATTTTGATTAAATCCCTCGCCTGAAGAATTTGCAAAACAAGAGAGCAATTCCCGTGCCAATTTTGAAAAAGCAAAAAAATCAGCCGGAATTCCCCCGGCTGCCGGAGAAAGCAGGGCCCGTCCGGGGGAAAATGTTCCCCTCCCCGCCGCCGGAAGGCCCAAAGCGGCCCTTTCGTTGCAGAAAAGATACGCGCCGGACCGGCGCCTGTGCAACACGATTGCACAGGCGCAACGGACGGCGGCAGGCGGGCAAAAAGGGAACTCCCAGTTTCTGACATTCACGGCTGCAACAAAAGGGGGGAAATTGCCGATTTGCCCACATATCCGTTGCAGGAGCGCAATAAACCGGCCCGAATCACAGGGTCAGCTATAAAAATATATTGTAAAGACATAAGAAAATATTTGGCATGGGGCTTGCATAAATAATTGCGCGGTGAACACCTGCGGGGTTGTCCGGGCGCCCAGAGGGACGCCGGGGGGCTCCGCAAAGAGTAAAAGGAGTGAGAGATTTATGAGCAAAAAAAATCCTCAGATTGCCAGCGAAAACATGGGCATGAACTTCTCCAAAGGCTGGGGCATCATTTTGTACCAGGCCCTCATGTTCTTCTTCCTCATTGGTTTCTCCATTGACGGACTGAACATTGTGGCGCCGGCCTTCTCCGAGACCACCGGCATTGCCTATGATCAGGTGCTGGGCGTGGCTACCTGGGCCGGCATGATCGGCGTGGTGGCCTACATCTTTATTGCCCGCATCAATGTAAAGGTTGGTCCCCGGCTGCTCAGCGGCATCTGTCTCATCGGCGCGGGCCTGTCCTACATCTACCAGGGCCACAGCACCACCCTGACCACCTACTTCATCGGGCTGACCCTGGTGACCTGCTTCATCAACGGCGCGGCCTACATTGCCGGCAACACCCTCATTGCCCAGTGGTTCCCCAAGAAGAAGGGCCTGGCCAACGGCTTCACCACCATGGGCCACAACTGCGGCTCTGCCTTCTACGTGCCCCTCATCGGCTTTACCATCGGCGCCTTCGGCTTTGCCAACGGCATGAGCTACGTGGCGGTGGGCGCCATTGTGCTGGGCATCATCGGCTTGATCTTCATCCGCAATACGCCCCAGGAGTGCGGTATGTATCCCGACAACGTGACCAAGGAGGTCTACGAGCGGGAGTACTTCCAGGGCAGCAGCGAGAATAACGGCGGCTGGACCGTGGGCAAGCTGCTCAAGACCCGGGAGCTGTGGCTGTGCGCCCTCATCATCGGCATCAACCAGCTGGTGACCACCGGCGTTATGAGCCAGCTGGTGGTGCGCAACACCGGCCTGGGCTTCACCCAGGAAGCCGCCACCGGCCTGATGACCGTGTGCGCCCTCATCGGCGTGTGCGGCTCCTACCTCTTCGGCGCCATTGACCAGAAGTTCGGCGTCAAGAAGGCCATCCTCCTCTTCCTGGCGTGGTACTGCGTGGCCCTGGCCGTCAACTGCACCGACACCACCGTGGGCGTGTATGTGTCCGTGGCCATGATCGGCATCGCCGTGGGCGCCGCCGCCAACTTCATCGTCTCCCTGCCCGCCTCGGTGTTCGGCCGCCACGGCTTCACCATGGTCAACTCCGTGTTCTTCCCCCTGATGCAGATCGTGCTGATGACCAACTACCAGGTCAACGCCTTTGCGCTGCGGGTCACCGGCAGCCTGCGGGGCGCCTACATCTTCTACATCGGCCTGCTGATCGTCAACATGGTCCTCACCAAGATCATCAACCCCACCAAGTTCAACAAGGACGTGGCTACCGAGCAGGAGCTGCTGAAGTAACCTCTGCTCAAGCGACATCCCCTGTCAGACAAAAGCCTGGACGCAGTTCTGCGTCCAGGCTTTTTCGGTTCCAGGGGGTTGTGGATGGACCCTGTGGGCAGTTCAGACCAAAAGACTGTGCATCTTCCGGTATCCCCAGGCGAGGAAAGAGAGGTCAGATGCCAGGGGCTGCTGCAGGCATATGCGCCTGATAAAGGGTGAAAATGTGAGGAGAAATAAAAACGGAAGAAGAAATCTTCTTAAGAAATTTCTAAAAGGAGTACTGTTGCGTATTAGCAGGAAAAATCCGCTTTAATATTATATTTCTTCATATATCGCCACAGAGTGGTTTTACTGATTCCCAATTCCTCCGCTGCCTTGCTGCGGTTTCCTGCGTGACGACAAAGTGCCGCTGCCACCTCAGCCGCTTTTTGATCCTTAAAGGATGCTGACGATTCCGTACCTTCCAGAGACTGAGGAACCGACTGGTCCAACTGATTGCGGACAAAGGACTCGTCAATATTGCGCTTTTCGGTAAGCAGTACAATGCGTTCACAGATATTATTTAGCTGTTCCAGATTGCCTGGCCAATCATATTCCCGCAAAAAACGGCAGGCACCGTTGGTTAAATGAACATAGCGGTTGTACCGCTGCTGCCACTCTCCCAAGTAAAATTTGACCCAGCCCAGAATGTCTTCCCTCCGACGACGGAGAGGCGGCAGCTCCAAAGTGAGAGCGCTGAGAGCGTAATGCAAATCTCCGCGAAAGCGTTGCTGGGCGACGCGGGAAGCCAAATTAGTTTCAGTGGCGGCAATCACCCGCACATTGGCAGCCACCGGCCGGTTGGAGCCGTTGTGGAAAAACTTGCCCTGGATCAAACTGAGCAGTTTATACTGGGTTTCCATAGGCAAAGCCTCTACCTGGCTGAGGTAGAGAGTGCCGTCCTGAGCCAATTCGGCCAGACAGGCAGGACTGTCTTTCCGGGTGCTGTAGTTTCCGAAAAGTATGTTGTCCAAATTTTCAGGCAGCCAGGCACTGCAGTCCAAAGAAACGAAGGCATTGCGCCTGGCCAGGCTCTCGTTGTGAATGCACTGAGCGATAATACTTTTCCCGCTGCCCGGTTCCCCAGACAGCAGAACGGGAGCGGGGTATTTGGCAATGCGCTTGGCCAGGGTCAGTATAGCGGAAATATCTTTACTGCGGTTCATAATTTTTTCAAAACTGAATTTGGCAATGTAACCTCTTTGATAAAGTTCCCGCCGCAGTTCACTGTCCATCTCAATAATGCGCTGTCCTTCGTGAAAAGTGAGGATGGCTCCTTCCAGGGTGTCATCAATACGAATGGGAGCTAAATTGGCTACAACTGCCCGATGCTGGATGTCCATAACAAAGGCGTAGGCTTCCTTTCCGAGGACAAATACATCATCCAGAACCTGCTTGGCTATGCCGGGCATTACTTCGGAAAGCCGCTTCCCCAATAACTCGGCAGGCGCTTGCTCCAATAGGCTGCAGGACTCCCGATTGACCCGGCGAATTATCCCGGCAGGGTCCAACTGCATGATACCGCCAAAGGCATTATCCAGCATAGCGGCCATTTCTGCACTGTTATGTTTTTCCAGGTCGATGGCGTAACAAACCCGGGCGGCGGCGTCAAGGGCACGGCTCATACTCTCTCGGCCGGAACGAAGAAAGCGGCAGGGCAGTCCCCGCATCTGCGCTTGCTCGCACACCAATTCGCCGCCCACGACGGCCTGACACCCATCCTCTATTGCGCGCACGACGAATTCAGGCTGCTGAGACTGATGGGACAGGGAATAGCGGCGAAGCCGGACACCAAACAGTTCGTCGAACTGAGAAGTATCTCCCACGACTCCTTTGGTGGATATGAGCCCTATCTGAGGCCGCTCCAGACCCAGCTCTTGTTTTAAAGCTAAAATTACCAGGCCTAATTCTTGGGTCGTAACCTGCATTTCCACCAGCGGAATTTTTACACTTTCCTTAACGATCCGGGCCTGTACACCTCGTGCAATGATTAACTCACAGCCCTGCCGCTCTAGTTCTCTGGCTCGAGCGGCGATTGCGTGCGTGGGCAGGTGTTCCACACACATGGTGCGGATGTAAGGATAGTGCCCCACAAGTGTACGGGCAGTCTCGCACATTTCAGGGAAGGGAAGAAGCATTGCCACTTTTGCCATCTCTATGCACCTCTTTTTGCTATTATAGCAGCGTGTTCCCCTTAAAATCAAGGATAAGCATTAAATAAGAAATATTCATTTCAAAAAATGAAATCAATATTTAATTTAACGAAAAAATTACACCTGCTACAATTTCGAACAATAGATTTAAGGTATTTTGAACATAGCGGACAGGGAAAAAGTCTGCTATTATGGGTCAAACTATAAGACAGGGAAGGATGTGAGACTCATGCCTGAGATTCAGTATATTAAAGTAAAAGATTGTGACAATGTGGCTGTTGCGGTCCATGCTATCCCCAAGGGCACGGAACTCATGCCCGGAATTATCGCCAAAGAGGACATTCCCCAGGCGCACAAGATTTCCTTGGCAGAGATTCCGCCGGGCGGCGAGGTGATACGTTATGGAACGGTGCTTGGCTATGCCAGAATTCACATTCCTGTAGGTACATGGATTAACGAGCATATGCTGGAATTGCCCAAGTCTCCCGGACTTGCGGATATGCCCTACGGGACCAACCTGGTGCCCAAAGAGAAATTGCCAGACCCGCCTCGTACTACCTGGATGGGTTATCGCAACAAAACAGGGCCGGCTGGTACTCGCAATTTGCTTGGAATTGTTTCTGCTGTCCAGTGTGCAGCCGGGGTGGTCAATGTAGCGGTAGAGCGCATCAACAAGGAACTGCTGCCAAAGTATCCAAATGTCGATGGAGTGGTAGCGGTAAACCACCCTTACGGCTGTGGTGTGGCAATCCAGGCAAAAGAGGCCCGCATCCCTATCCGGGCGGTATCCAATCTTATTCGGCACCCCAATTTTGGCGGGGAACTAATGGTAGTAGCTCTGGGCTGCGAAAAACTCACATTTGATATGGTGCTGTCTGCCGACGAAATTACCCCGGAGAATACGATTACGCTCCAGGACTATAAAGGCTATAACGCCATGATAGATGCACTTATGGAAATGGCGGACAAAAAACTGCAGAATCTGAATCGACGCCGGCGGGAAGAATTGCCTCTCAGCGAACTGCTCATTGGGATGCAGTGCGGCGGTTCGGATGCTTTTTCCGGGCTTACCGCCAACCCAAGCGCCGGTTATGCTTCTGATATGCTGGTAAAAGGGGGCGCCACTGTTCTGTTCAGTGAGGTCACCGAGGTGCGGGATGGGGTCCACCTGCTGGCGGCGCGCTGTCGAAACCGGGAGAGCCGGGATAGATTGGCGGCTGAAATGAAATGGTATGACGATTACCTGGAGGCCGCAGGAGTAGACCGGGATGCCAACCCCACCCCTGGCAATAAGAAAGGCGGACTGGCCAATATCGTAGAAAAGGCCATGGGTTCAATCGCTAAGTCTGGCAGTGCACCCATCGAGGAAGTGCTGTCTCCGGCAGAAAAGCCTACCAAGCATGGCCTTATTTATGCCGCTACGCCCGCCAGTGATATCGTCTGCGGACCTTGCCAGCTGGCTAGCGGTATTGGACTGCAGGTATTTATGACGGGACGGGGAACGCCCTATGGCTTGGCTGCTGCTCCTGTTATCAAAGTGTGTTCCCGCAATGAGATGAAAGAGCATTGGTTTGATATTATTGACATCAACGCCGGACCGATCGCTACGGGAGAAAAGACCGTATCACAAGTAGGTATAGAACTGTTTCACTTTATTCTAGACGTGGCCAGCGGAAGAAAGAAACCCTATTCTGAGCAGTATGGGCTTCACAATGACCTATGTATTTTTAACCCTGCTCCTATTACCTGACGCGGGAGGTTTTTCTCTATGAAGGTTGAATCGGGCGGTGCGGTTTCGCAACTATTAGCCGACGTATCCGTGCCGCCAATGTTTTATGCCAGGCAGAGATTTGATACAGAACATATTGCACCGTCAGAGATTCCATCTGTAATCATAAAAAAGCTCCGGCAGGAACCCTTTTGTTCTAAAATCCGCCCCGGTATGGAGATTGCCATTACGGCGGGCAGCAGGGGGATTGCCAACATAGATATCATAATTAAAACGATAGTCGATTTCGTAAAGTGTAAGGGGGCCGCTCCCTTCATTGTTCCTGCAATGGGCAGCCACGGCGGGGCCACTGCAGAAGGACAGTCGGCGGTGTTGGCGGGCTACGGTATTACCCCCGAAACCATGGGTTGTGAAATACGATCCAGTATGGAAGTGGTAAAACTGGGCGTATCCGATACCGGAATGCCGGTATATATGGATAAAAACGCTTACCATGCGGATGGAATTATTATCTCCTGCCGATTAAAGCCTCACAACGCCTTCCGCGGGACTTATGAGAGCGGACCCTGCAAGATGATGACGGTAGGCCTGGGCAAACAAAAGGGAGCTGAGCGGGTTCATGCTGCAGGTATGGGAAAAATATCTCAGAATATTTTTTCTATGGCAAAGGTGGTGCTGGAAAAGGCGCCCATCCTGTTTGCGCTTCCCTGCCTGGAGAACGCCTGTGATCAGACCTGGAAACTTGAGGCTATCGATAAAGATGAGATCCTTGTGCGGGAACCGGAACTGCTGAAGGAAGCATTTGCCCGGATGCCCTCCCTCCTGGTGGGGGAGGGAGACGTGCTTATCGTAGATGAAATAGGGAAAAACTATTCAGGCACTGGGGTAGATCCCAATATTACCGGAACTTTTTCTACGGAATATGCTCACGGCGGTGTAAAAGTACAGCGCACCTGCTTCCTGGACCTGAGTCAGGTCAGCCATGGCAACGCTCTGGGTGTAGGCCTGGCCAATGTAATTACCAAGCGGCTTTACCATAAAATTGACCCAGAGACGATGTATCCCAACTGCATTACTTCCACCGTGCTCTCATCTGCCAGAATTCCTTGTGTGGTTGCCAGCGATAGAGAAGCCATTCAGATGTGCATTCGGACTTGCAATGGCATTGACCGGGCCAGTCCCCGACTTATCCGGATTTCCAACAGCCTGCATATTGAAAACATTATGCTGAGTCAGGCCTATTATGAGGATGTAAGGGAAGGGAGATGGGCTGGCATTGAGGCGTGTTCCGTTCCGAAACCCCTGATATTTGATGCTGACGGGACATTGATTACGCCATGCAGTCCCCCGCAATCGGCATACCACGTGCCCTGATCCCCTGGCGCTATGACGCACCTGCTGTATTTCCATTAAATGGATCTCAATTTATTCCATTTGATATTGATGATTCTTCGTGGTAAACTTTTTGCAAAATAAGTGTTTTTTGAGAAAATATACAACATCCAGATACCTTCGGCTGGTTGGACAAACGGCCTATTTTAGCAGAAAAGGAGCTGATTTCCATGACCAATACTCCGCAAGTGGTTACTATGGAGATATTCCCTGTGGCAGGGAAAGACTGTATGGAGCTCAATCTTTCCGGCGCCCATGCCCCTTATTTTACCCGTAACGTGGTGGTACTCACTGATAACAGAGGCAACACCGGTATCGGTGAAGTACCCGGTGGCCAAAAGATCACCCGTGCACTGGAAAGTATCAAGCACCTGGTTGAGAATACCAGGATTGCTGATTATAAGATGACATTACATAACATTAAGGAATGGCTGTCTGATAATATTAAAGATGATGTTCGCGGCCAGCAAACCTTTGACCTGCGCACAGGCGTGCATGTGATTACTGCTGTAGAAACGCCTCTTTTGGACTTGCTTGGGCAATATCTGGAGGTGCCTATGGCGGCCCTGCTGGGTGACGGTATTCAGCGGAAACGGGTACGTTTCTTAAGCTATCTGTTTTACATAGGCGACCGGAAGAAAACCGCCCTGCCATATTATGCTGAGCCCGATTCCCAGTGCGCTTGGTATCGACTGCGTCATGAGGAGGCACTGACCCCCGATGCTATTGTGGCGCTTGCCAAAGCCACCTACGACAAGTATGGGTTTGAGGATTTCAAACTTAAAGGGGGCGTATTGGAAGGGAAAGAGGAACTGAAGGCGGTCCAGGCGCTTAAAGAGACTTACCCCAAAGCGCGCATCACGTTGGACCCAAACGGCGGTTGGCTGCTGAAAGACGCATTGGCTTTGGCCCCTGAGCTAAAAAAAGTTTTGGCATATTGTGAGGACCCCTGCGGTGCAGAAGGCCGGTTTTCCGGCCGGGAGATTTTGGCTGAATTCCGGCAGGAAAGCGGGATCCCGACTGCTACCAACATGATTGACACTGACTGGCGGGAGATGCGCCACTGCATTGCTTTGCACAGTGTAGATATCCCGCTTGCTGACCCTCACTTTTGGACGATGTCTGGGTCTGTTCGCGTGGGCCAGATGTGCAATGATTTTGGCTTGATGTGGGGCTGCCATTCCAACAACCACTTTGATATCTCCCTGGCCATGATGACCCAGTGTGCTGCAGCGGTACCCGGCAAACTCAATGGCATTGATACCCACTGGATTTGGCAGGAAGGGCTGGAACAGCTTACAAAGGCGCCGCTTCAGATTGTAGATGGCTGCATTAGTCTGCCGGAACGCCCCGGCTTGGGCGTGGAGCTTGATCGCAATAGATTGCTTGAAGCCAATCGGCTGTATTTGGATAACTGTTTAGGCGGACGCGATGACGCGGCGGGTATGCAGTACCTTATACCCGGATGGGAATTTGATCCAAAGCGACCCTGTCTGGTGCGGTGACAAGAATGACATTTGAGAGAAGGGCTGGAGCGGAACAAGACTGCTTCGGTCCTTTCCTCTGTATGGTCCAGATAAACAACCGATACACCGAAAAGCGAGAGAGAAACTTTTATGCAGATAAGTGAAAACTGGAGGTCATATGGCAAAGTTTGCATTGTTTTTTCCGCGGAAAGAAATGGTGGAGCAGGCAGGCCGGATTGCCCGGGAATTGGGCATGGATGTCATATTGAATCGGCTGACCACAGCTGAACGTATCCTAGAGGATGCCGCTGCCGCCAGGAGGGCGGGGGCAGATATTGTTGTGGCCCGGGGACGGCAGGCTCGCATTCTCAAGGAAAATACGAGTTTTCCGGTGGTCGAAATTCGCCTGACCGGTTTAGAGATTGCAAGGCTGCTTTATAAGGCACATGGCTTGGTTCCTCACAAAAGCCGGCCTAAAGTAGGCGTGGTCACCATTCCCAATATGGTAGGTCGTATCCAGGACTTTGAGGAAATTTTGGGAATTGAGCTGCACACCTACTTTGTAGAAGATAATGCAGAAATGGAGTCCGGGGCGGAGAGGGCCGTAGCAGATGGCATGGATGTAATTCTGGGAGGCGACCTTGTCAATGCATATTGCCGCCGCCTTGGTAAGCGCACCCTGTTCTTTGACGGAACGGAAGAATCCATCCGGGAGGCACTTTACACCGCCAGAAGCATGGGGTTTGCCGCTGACACGGAACGCAGGAATACTGCGCATTTGCAAGTGCTGCTGGATTATTCATTTAACGGAATCATTGAGTTAGACAGCACAGGCGTCATTGTCCGAACCAACGACATGGCCTGCAAATTACTGGATCAGTCCAAAGAATCCCTTGTAGGGCGCTGCTTAACTGATATGATGCCCCCTGAGGATGCGGAGCTATGGCGGGATGCTCTTTCCCAGAGACAAGAGCTTTACTACTCTTTATTGGAAATAGGCGGAATTCACGTAGTAGCTAATGCCGCCCCGGTGCCTGGCGGAGATGCGCTGGGAGAGATAGTTTTTTCCTTTTATGAATTGAACAAAATGGAACGGCAGGGAGCCCGGGCGCTGCGGGAGCGATACCGCCTGTACCGCTACCTGGCACATGGCCGCTTTGAGGACATCAGTCATACCAGCCGTACCATGCAGCAGGTAGTCCGCATGGCGCGCCTGTTTGCAGAAACAAGCCAACCTATTTTACTCCAGGGAGAAGTGGGCAGCGGGAAGTCTCTCTTTGCCCAGAGCATTCATAATTCCAGCGCGTATGCCCAAGGGCCGTTTGTTACGTTTCGATGTGCTGCAGGCTGGGACAACCAGACAGAAGCCCTTGCTGCTGCGGCAAAGGACGCAGATGGGGGAACGCTCTATTTGAGCGCGGTGAACACATTGACGCCTGAAAGCCAGGAACTTCTCCTCTACATACTGGAAAACGCGGTTGTCCAGGTGCGCATAGATGAAATGCCCGTCTCGGTGTCTGTGCGGGTTATTGTTTCAATGGACGGCAGCCTTCTCCCTTTGACGGAGATGGGGCTATTTCGATGGGATCTCTATTATTTGCTCTCACCCATGTTGTTAGAATTACCGCCTTTGCGCACCCGGAGAGAGGATCTGGAGCAGGCCATTGATATGTGCCTGGACGATTGCGTGACCAGGCTGGACAGGTATGTGGTACTTACCAAAGAGTCCCGGCGGGTTTTACTGGAATATCCGTGGCCGGGGAACTACGTTCAGCTCCGAGCATTCATCGAGCGGATGGCGCTCACTGCGTCAACCCGGACTGTCCATGACGGTTATGTGCGTTACCTGTTGCAGCAGCTCTACCCCGCGTCTGCGAGAACCGATCCGCCATGTATGGAATCAGAGAGCCTTGCCGAAGACGCATCTACGTTGGAAGCGGTTTTGCAGCGCCACAAGGGAAGCCGCACTGCTGCTGCAGCTGAGTTGGGTATCAGCAAAACCACGCTGTGGCGGCGGATGAGGAAATATGGGTTGACCGGCAAAAAAGACGGTGATGTATAGGAAGTCCCAGCGCTGAGGCATTAAACGGGTGTTTCCGGCTTACTTGTTCGGGAACACCTGTTTTGCTGGAATTTTAGGTCGTGTCAAGATTTTTTCGCACTTTAGTTTGCAAGCTCTGGCATGAATGGAGTCAGCCGGCAATGGAGGCATCCTCAATGGCGGCCTCCAGGTGCTTCATATTCATGTACTTTTTGTTGCCCCACTGGGAGCCAGCTACATGGCGTAGCCGGGCACAGACCAGCATAAGGGCAGAGTTGCCGTCCGGGAAGCTGCCCACTACACGAGTACGGCGGCGGATCTCCCGGTTCAGCCTCTCAATGACATTGTTGGTG
>CDZT01004896.1_pt1 | contig 129263 bp, 129 predicted proteins | sample 557531 | NCBI WGS metagenome assembly CDZT01 (sample SAMEA3182066, study PRJEB8094) | gut metagenome | biome: human; feature: gut; material: Stool; isolation source: human stools | place: Canada | collected 2013-03-05
GAGTATGTCCCGCGTGGCGCATTGCATTGATAACGGCCCGATGGAGGGCTTCTGGGGCATTCTGAAACGGGAACGCTATTACGGCAGACGGTTCACCGGCAAGCACGAGCTTGTTCAGATGATCCAGCAGTATATTCGCTATTACAACACAAGACGTGTTCAGCGTAATCTGGGCGTCCTGACGCCGATGGAAAAGCATGCGCTTTGCCTCGCCGCATAAAAAGCGGCCAGCAGCGCTTGGCTGCTGACCGGAAAAACTTTATATTTTTTCACTGTCCTCTTGACGGGGTGCGGTTCAAATCAAAAGGCTGCGCCTTTTGATTTGCGGCTAGAAGCTCCCGCTGCTCCCGTGACCGCCGCCGCCCGATTCGGAGCTGCCAGAGCTGGAGGATGATTCCTTTTCAATCTTCGTCCGGGTTTCGGTGGTGTGGGTGAACTGGTCGCGGCTGGCCGTGACGTTGAGCGCGCCGACGACATAGGCGTTTGCGTGCGTACCGGCGCGGACGGATTTCATCTTGCCCTTGAGAATGAGACAGACAATCAACGCGAAGACCATCGAGCCGAGGGTAATGAGAAGGATGGGACCGGTCGTGCTGCGGCGGACGGGCTCACCGGCGGCTGCTTTTGCAAGGAAGTCCTCGCAGCCGGCGACAAAGTGGTTGAGGCCGCCTGCCCAGTCGTCATTGCGGAAATCGTCGAGGTACCAGTCGTTGAGCTCGAGAACGCCGTGCTCGTCGAAGGCATAGTCTGCTTTGGGACCGTAGACAAAGTTCGCGAACTGGCGGTTATCCATGCTGAGCAGCAAAATGATACCGTCACGGTCCTCACCCTCGCCGAGGGTATATTCGTGGTAGAACTGCCATGCAGTTTCATAAGGTGAGTCGTAGTAGTCCTCGTAGTTATCGATCGTGATGACGTAGACACCGACACCGTAGGTTTCGGAGACGGACTCTGCGTAGCTTTCAAGCTGCGTGTATTCTTCGTCTGAGAGGAGCCCGGCATCGTCGGTGATGTTCCAGAGCTGGCTTTCGGCAAAGACCGAGATGCTCAGGCAGACGAGAAGGGTAAGCGCGAGAAGAATTGTGATGATCCGTTTTTTCATGCCGTGTCCCTCCTTACGCGAACAGCAGATAGCCTGCCGAAATGAGTGCGGTGAGGACGGCCGAGATGGCGGCAAACGTGCCCCAGAACTTGCCTGCGCTGGTGGGAAGGTCGCCGACGAGCTTGCCGGTCTGGCCGTTCATGGCGAACAGGTAGTTCTTACCCTGCCACTTGGTGCTGAGAAGCCAGACGGGAAGCAGCGCGTAATGCACCTTGCCGCGGCGGAGCTTCACATCGTGGGAGACGGGGACGCAGGAATCGTAGCCGGTGACCGTATCACCAAGCGCCGCAACGAGAGAGCCCTCACAGCGGGTGTCAGCGCGCTCGTGGCAGTCTTCGACGGACACATCGTATTTGTCGGCGAGGAAGCCGGGCAGATATGCGGTCGAGAAGCGCTTGAGCTCCTTGTAGTCGAAGGGCTCGATGGAGTCCATGTAGTCGTCGGGCATTTTGCTTGATGCGTCGACGGGGACTTTCTCGAAGGAGATGGAGCCCTCACGGAAAATATCGAAGTGGTCGGTCTCTGTGACCTCATAGTCGCCCGAGGTGTAGCAGCGGCTGCGCGTGGCCTCGTACTGGGCAGAGCCCGTAGCCTTGCCGTCGAACATCCAGAACGGGACATAGACGCCTTTGATCTCCTGCACGTGGTTCTCGTTTGTGAACTGACGCGGGAGGAAGGGCTTTCCCTTATAGTGCGCCTTGAGCGCCTTAACTGCGTCGTCCTTCGAGAGCTTGAAGGGCAGGACGAAGTCTGGCTTGAGGCTGCCGGAGAACTGGCCGGGGACGATGCTGGGGTTTCCACAGTAGGGGCAGGCGGTCGCGGCGGTCGATTCGTCGCAGATGAGCTCCGCGCCGCACGACGGGCAGGAATAGCTCTTCATGCCGGCAGCGTCTTGCCCCCAGTCGCTGCCAAGATCGGAGGTGTCCCAGCCCTCGGCCTGCGCTTGCTGCTTCTGCTGCGCGGACTTCCGGTCGGCGTCTTTTTTGGCTTCGGTGGCCTTTTGTTCCTTTTCGGCAAAGAGCGCCTCAATTTCGGCGACCTCGTAGCTTGTGCCGCAGTAGTCGCAGGTGAGCTTGCCGGTCGCGCTGTCAAAGTGCAATGGGCCTGTACAGGCGGGGCATTGATAGTTCGTTACCTGAGTTGGCATATCTTCCCTCTTTTCCAGATGATTTGGCTGTGAATCAGGTCAGGTCCGCGTCGTTGAACGGATCGCCGCATTCGGGGCAGAACTTGGGGGGATTGGTGGGATCGGCGGGAGTCCAGCCGCATTTATTGCACTTATAGTGCCGGGGCGCGGTGGGCTTGGGCTTGCCGCATTCGGAGCAGAATTTGCCTTTATTTACCGCGCCGCAGGCGCACGTCCATGTGTCGGAGACGGGCTTGGGGCTTCCGCACTCGGCGCAGAATTTGCCGGTGTTGCCGGTCTTGCCGCAGGTGCACGTCCAGCCTGCGGCCGGGGCTGCAGGGGCGGGCTGCGCGGCCTGCTGCTGAGATTGCTGCTGCGCACCCATCTGATAGAGGTTCTGCGCGTTCATGCCGCCGGCCTGACCTGCCATGTTCATACCCATGAAGGCCATCGCGGAGCCTGCGCCCTGATTGCTCGCTGCGGCCTGCATCGCGGAGGCCTGCGCGCCGACCAGGTGGGCTGCGGCTCTTGTCGGGTCCATAAACGCGGCGTTGCGCTGCATCTCCTTGAGCATCTTTTCGTCTTCCTCGCTGGCTTTCACACTGGAAACGCCGAACGACACGATCTCAAGACCGCGCAGGTCGCGCCACTTGGAAGACAAGACCTCATTGAGCGCGTCGGCAAGCTCCATCGTGTGGCCGGGGAGAGAGGAGTAGCGGATGCCCATGTCGGAAATTTTCGCGAACGCGGGCTGAAGGGCGGTCAGAAGCTCCGTTTTCAGCTGGCCGTCGAGACGGTCGCGGGTGAATTCCTCCGAGACGTTGCCGCAGACGTTCGTGTAGAAGAGAATCGGGTCGCAGATGCGGTAGCTGTATTCGCCGAAGCAGCGAAGGGAAATGTCGATGTCGATGCCCGCACGCTGGTCGACGACGCGGAAGGGAACGGGAGAAGGCGTACCGTATTTGTTGCCGATGAGCTCCTTGGTATTGAAGTAGTAGATGCGCTGGTCCTTCGGGGGCTCACCGCCGAAGGTGAAGCGCTTACCGATATTCTTGAAGGTGTCGACGATGCTCGTGCCGAGCTGACCGGAGAAGATCGAGGGCTCGGTCGAGGAATCATAGACGAATTCACCGGGCTCGGCGCAAAGCTCCGTAACCTTGCCCTGGTCGACGATGATCATGCACTGACCGTCGGCAACCGCCACGACAGAACCGTTTGAGATGATGTTTTCCGAGCCCTTGTAGTTGGTGCTGCGCCCGGAGACGCGGTGCAGGCCCTTGACGGCCATGACGTTTTCGGGAATGGCTTCACAGTAGAAATACTCCTTCCACTGGTCGGCCATCACGCCGCCGGCGGCGCCCAATGCTGCGTTGATAAGTCCCATAATGTAACTCCTTTTTCTGAAATCTGAAGCTCTGACGCGCAGAGCCTGCGGCGCAGGGGAGAACGTGTGCTGTGTGCCCTCTGCGGAGGCCGGGTAATGGTGAGACGGTGCGCGGGTGGAAAAGGTTCCCGGAGACGGGAGGACCTTCCATGAGCTATTATAGCAGATAAATTGCGTTTGCGGTATGGTTGTTTGGGCTGTTGGAAGAAAAATTTGTGGGAGGGCCGCAGGGCCGGAAATTCATGCGCATTTTTTATTGGCATTTTGCGTTTCTGGAATGCGGAACGTCCTAAATGGCGGAGTGCACTGAAAATACAAGAAAAACCTGCAATCTCAATGGATTGCAGGTTTTTGTGTTTTCACTACACTATGAATGAAATTCAAATGGTGCGGTCAAGAACAGTCACCTGCGTAATCACATCGCGCAGGCGGTCTTCTCCCACCATATACTCCAACGCTTCATCAGCGTCTTTACAGACCCTATCTGTTTCAGGGTATCCCATTCTATAAATAGTAATCATGTTATTGATGCCATAGCGCATAACGCCATAGTGGATTCCATTCCAGACAAATTCCACCTCACCACCCCAACGCATACAGTCTTTGAAATCACTGATGCTTACAAAACGGTTCTGCTCCGGTGTATTATTTGGAACAATTTTATACTTCATATTACATATCCCCTGATATTGCTTGAATTCTGGTGCGCCATTCGGATAATTGATCGCTGACCCTGGATGTGGATGCTCGGTTGGATTATCCCATGTGATAGGATGATCGTGTGGGTTTGTATGACCCGTGTGTGCTCTGCAATGATCGGTATAATGGCGCTCCATAACTGCGCGCCCATCATCGCCAATCTTTGTATCCACCCAGTAGCCGTCCTTAAATGTCCGTTTAATTTCACCTGGTTCGCCAAGAAATCGGCTATCGGCGGGTTTGTTCGGATTCGGTTTCCATTTTCCGCCGTAGGCGCTGCCGCCGCCTTTGAATGAGGGAATGTCCAGGTACGCTTCTATTCTATCAGATTCCGGACGATATGTCTCGCCAATCATAAAATCTTCCAGATTTTCTTTTGAAAAAGCTTGCCGCGTGTTCAGATACCGCCACGAGCTGCGTTCATAATCCACATAGACGATATTTCCTTCCATCTCCGGAAACGGCGTATGATAGCAGATAATCTTTTCCGGCTCGATCCGCCGCAGCATTTCCCGGTAGCCTGTCAGAAACCATTCCTTTTGATCGCATCGGTTGTCGTGTGCCGATGCCATATAGGTCGATACGGCAACAACGCTTCCTTTTTCAATTCCAGCAAAGCAGAAATCGAACGTCGTCTCATTGCCCCAGTTGACGGTTGGGACAACGCGCAATCCCTGTGATGCCCAGTATGCGCCGCACCAGCGGTTGCGGAACACGTTGTACAGCTGCAAAACCGGCGCCATTTCCAGATACATGCTGAAATCCAGAGAGAGTACCGCGCGGTAAGGACGGAGTTTCTCCAGTACTGTGTCCGGCTTTTCCCACACACGCTCGAACCGGTAATCGTAGAGAAAGAAATGTACCATACGGGCATTGTGTTTCTGCTCATCCGTGCTGGTTTTGTCAAAGCCAATCAGAAGCAAATCGTCAAAGTCCCCGGGCTTTTCCTGAAATTTCGGAATGATTGGGATGTTCCATCTTCCGTCCCCCGGAAACTGATTACGCAGCATGATCTGACTTGTCCGGTAGTTGTAGTTTTCCTCTGTCATAATACGCCTCCTGTATGTAAAATAATTACTTCTACATGCAGCGGCAAATGCAGAAGAAGTTGTGCTTACTTGTGCAACTTCGGCAAATAAAAATCCCTTGAAAGCAGAAACTTTCAAGGGGTTGTGTCATGTGAACACTATGGATCAGCGGGAAACTGTACGGGAATACTCCGCCAGCAGAGCTGGCTCCGTGCCCCTGCGCATTTTCTTTTGGCTATGCCAAAAGCTGCGATGCTTTGCATCGCGGCCATCTGACGATGGCAAAATGCTTGTGGTCGAACCCGATGAGGTCGGTTCGGTATACGGATAACAAAAAAGAAACCATCCGAGAGGATGGTTTCTTTTTTGGTGACCCGTACGGGAATCGAACCCATATTACCGCCGTGAAAGGGCGGTGTCTTAACCTTTTGACCAACGGGCCTGGTAGCGGCAATCTGACTCGAACAGATGACAACACGGGTATGAACCGGGTGCTCTACCAACTGAGCTATGCCGCCAGATTCAATTTGCTGCTCGCTGAACAGCAAGATGAATTATATAGGATAAAACGCGATTTGTCAAGTATGAAATGGGGAAATTTCTAAAAAATACGGACAGAGGAAAAATGCGCGGAGAGGATGGGGCGATGTGGGTAAGAATCTTGTGCTGATCGGGTGCGGAGGGGCTTTGTATGTGCTGGTAGAGCTTTGCTACCGGGGAAGAAGCCACGGAAGCATGTTTCTGCTGGGCGGGGTGTTATTCTGGCTCATCGGGCTGATGGACGAAGCCTGGCCGGACGCGCCGCTTGCAGTGCAGATGGCGCTTGGCGCGTGGGGGATCACCTGTGCGGAATTTTTGACGGGGCTGGTTGTGAACCGGGCCTTGGGGCTCGGGGTCTGGGACTATTCTAAGCAGCCACACAATCTGATGGGGCAGATTTGCCTGCCATTTGCGGCCTGCTGGGTCGGGCTTGCGGGGGCGGCCGTGATTTTGGATGATATTTTGCGGTTGGCGCTCTTTGGAGAGGCGTTTTTGCTGCCGCCGGTTTTTTAGATGAGCTCGGCCAGAACGCCGTCTTCGAAGAGCTTGGTGACGCGGACGCGGCGGATTTCGTTGCGAAGGTCAGCGGCGTCGCAGTAGACCTTGACGTAGTTCATGGTATGGCCGGTAAAATAGCCCTTTTCGGTCTGCTCGAAGAGAACGTCGTGATCGGTGCCGATTTGCCGCGTGAGGAAGGCGTTATGGAGCTTGGCGGCGACTTCTCCGGCGAGGGCTGCGCGGCGCTCCTTTTCGGATTTTTCGATCTGATCCGGCATGGACGCGGCAGGCGTGCCCTTGCGGCGGGAGTAGGGGAAGACGTGGACAGCGGCAAGGCGGCAGGTCTGCATGAAAGAAAGCGAATCGGAAAATTCCTGCTCGGTTTCGCCGGGGAAGCCGACGATGAGGTCGGTAGTGACGGCGCAGTTGGGGAAATGTTCGTGGAGCAGGCGGACGCTTTCTAAATACCGGGTGGTATCGTATTTGCGGTTCATGCGCTTGAGTACGGTGTCGCTGCCGCTCTGGAGGCTGAGGTGGAACTGCGGGCAGAGGTTTTTGCAGGCGGAGAGCATGGTGCAGAATTCCTCGTCGATGGTGCGCGGCTCCAAAGAGCCAAGGCGGATGCGGACGTCCGGTGCGGCCTCGCAGACGGAGAGAAGAAGCTGGGGAAGACGGCTGCCGTCTTTCCATTCCCAGCCCCAGGAGGAAATTTCAATGCCGTTGATGACGATCTCACGGTAGCCCTCGCGGGCGAGACGCTTTGTTTCCTCCACGGCGGCCTCCAGCGGCATGGAGCGGACGCGGCCTCTGGCGTAGGGGATGATGCAGTAGGTGCAGAAGCTGTTGCAGCCGTCTTCGATTTTGAGAAGCGCTCTTGTGCGCGCGGCAAGACCGCCGGCGGGGAGCTGCTCGAAGGCGCGGGGAAGGCCGCTGGGCTCGACCTTTTCCCAATGGGCGTGGCTGGCTTTATCCTGCGCGGCTTGCTCCATTTGCAGAACGAAGGCTTCGCGGTCGGCGGTTCCGACCATCACGTCGACACCGAGGGAGCGGACCTCCTCCGGAGCGGACTGCGCGTAGCAGCCGCAGACGCCGACGGCGGCGTTGGGATTTAATTTCTGCGCGCGGCGGATGGCGTTGCGTGTTTTCTTGTCGGAGACAGCAGTGACAGTGCAGGAATTGACGATGTAGCCGTCGCAGGGCTCGTCGAATTCGCCGAGCATGTGGCCATGCGATAGCAACATTTGTTGCATTGCCTGCGTTTCGTATTGATTGACCTTGCATCCAAGGGTGTAAAATGAAAATTTCATAGGTAAAACCACCAAACAAGTTTTTTACTGACAAAAAATGTTTGTCTCATTTGTGAATAGCCACGGCTATCATTTTTGCTTATACTATATATCAGTTTTTATGTTATATCGATTCTCATATGGGCTTTCATACAGCCGACGACCGCGCCATACAATGGTATTATATCCGACAAAGTCTTACTTGTACAGTCTTTAACAGGAGGATTTTCCGTGAGAGAGTTTACCGTCCAATTCCGCTCCGTGCAGGAGCTTTCCGAGTTTATGGCGCTGGCGAACCAGCAGCCGTTTGATGTGCTGTTTGTGCGCGCGGGCGGCGTGAGTAATGCGAAGTCCATGTTCAGCTGTTTGAGCCTGCAGCTTAATTCGCCGCAGCTGGTGCGCATTCTGGCCGATGGTGTGGACGTGTCGGAGTTCTGCGAAAATCTGCAGCCGTATCTGGCGCAGAGCGCGACGGCGTGAGAGGCCGGGTTTTATAGAGTGGTAAAATTCCCCTTCGTTTCATATGCTTGTACCAAGCTGAAACGCAAGGGGGATTTTTTATGAAGCGATGGGCTGCGCTTTTGGCGCTGGTAGCGATGATTGCGGGGATATTTACCGGGATGGCACGGGCGGCGGATCTGGAGTTGGCCGCGCCGTCGAGCATTCTGATGGAGCGGACGACGGGAGAGGTTCTCTATGAGGATAACGCCGACGAAAGGCTCCGGCCGGCGAGCGTGACGAAGGTGATGACGCTGCTTCTGGTGATGGAAGCGCTGGAGGATGGGAGGATCGGCTGGGATGATATGGTCACGACCTCCGCGGCCGCGGCAGGAAAGGGCGGGAGCCAGATCTATCTGGAGGAGAACGAGCAGCTGCCGCTTGAGGAGATGCTGAAGTCCGTGGTGGTATCGTCGGCCAACGACTGCGCGTGCGCGCTGGCAGAGCATGTGGCGGGAAGCGAGGCGGCGTTTGTGCAGAGGATGAACGAACGGGCGCAGGAGCTTGGGATGGTGAACACGCACTTTGTCAACTGCACGGGACTGGACGATGGAGCGGACGCGGGAGAGCATCTGACGACGGCGCGGGACATTGCCATCATGTCGCGCGAGCTTTTAGGGCACGAGAAAATCAAGGAGTATACGACGATTTGGATGGACACGGTGCGGGGCGGGCAGTTCGGGCTCAGCAACACGAATAAGCTCGTCCGGTTTTACGACGGGACGACGGGACTTAAGACGGGGTATACGTCGAGCGCGGGGTATTGCCTGTCTGCCTCGGCAGAGCGCGGCGGGATGGAGCTCATTGCGGTGGTGATGCACTGCAAGACGTCTCCTGACCGGTTCGAGTCGGCGAAGGCGCTTTTAAACTATGGGTTTGCGAACTACGCGATTGTTGACCCAATGGAAAATGTGACGCTGGAGGCTGTTCCTGTGGTGCTTGGAACACGGGATGTTGTGCAGGTGGAGGCTTCGGGCGCGGGGACGGTTCTGCTTGACAAGGCGCTGGCGGGGTCGGTGACGTGTACGGCGGAATTAGACGAAAGCGTGCAGGCTCCGGTCCAAAAGGGGCAGCGGCTCGGGACGCTCCGGGTAGAAGCCGGTGGGAAGGTGCTGCGGGAGATCGAGCTGGTGGCGGCAGAAGCGGTTCCGGCGCTGGGATTCTTTGATATCTGGAAGCAGATGCTGGGAACGGTCTGCATGGCGGGATGATATGGTAATTGTATGCTTTGCCTTTTTCCGGAGCGTGTAGTATAATACTAATTTAAAGAACGTATGAAAGCTTCTGAACCGGGAAAGGGTGGTTTCGGATGATCAATGTGGAATTATCGAGTATCTGGAGCTGTGTGTCGCTGCCGCAGCTGTTGTCGTGTGAGAAGGATCTATTTGACGCGCATCTGCATCTGCGCAGCAACCAGCCGAATGCGCCGGAATTTCTGGGCTGGCTCGGACAGCCGGACGCGTTGACGGCGAAGACGGTGCATGCGATCCGCAAGGCCTGCGAGACGATCTCGGGGCAGTGCGACACGCTGGTGGTTGCAGGCGCGGGAGAGGGGTATCTGGCGGCAAAGGCGGGCATTGAGGCCATCGGTGGACGCTACCGGAATTTGCTCGACAGCCGGATGCGGATCCTCTTTACGGGGGACAGTCTGGCAAGCTCCGACTGGATCGCGCTGTGCAGGCTCCTGGAGGGGCATGATTTCTGCCTGCTGCTTCTGAGCAGCGAGGGAGTGGAGCTTGAAATGTGCGCGGCCTCGCGGGCGCTTCGGTGGCTGATGGAGCGAAGATACGGGCAGGGTGCGAAAGAGCGCGTGTATGTGAGCGCAAGGCAGGGGTCTGGCCTTGCGGTGATGGCGAAGGAAGAGGGATTTACGTTTCTTCCGATGGACGGCTGCCTCGGAGGAGGCGCGAGCGCGCTCAACGCGGGAACGCTTTTAGTCATGGCGGCGGCTGGGATTGACCCGCTGGGCGTTTTAGAGGGCGCGGCAGAGGGCTTTTCGCAGTATGATCTGCGGGCGTTTGAAAACCCGGTGTGGATGTATGCGGGCGCGCGGTACGCGCTGACGCAGAAGGGGCGCTCGGCGGAGATATTGGGCTGCTTTACGCCGGACTTTGGAGCCTTCGGCGCGTGGTGGGAGCAGTATTTTATGCGGCACACGTGTCAGGAGGGCGCGGGCGCGCTGCCGGTGTATGTGGGGCTGCCGGGGGGACTCGACGGGCTCGACACGATGATGCAGGGCGGAGAGAAGCGGGCGTTTGAGACGCTGCTGCAGGTTCCGGAGCGGTGCTTCCAGAAGGTCAACATTGAGATGGACTGGAAGGACTACGATGGGCTCGGCTTTCTGGCGGGCAAGACGCTTCTCGATGCGCAGGAGGCAAGCTTTCAGGCGGTCTTGCAGGCACATACGGACTTGGACGTGCCGGTGATCCAGGTGTCCATGCAGACCTTAGATGCGGCGGGGCTGGGAGAACTCTTCTACTTCTTTGAGCTCTCCGGCGCGCTCAGCGCATGCGCGTGCGGGATAGAAGCATTTGATGTAGACCGGAAAAGCGCGAGCAGAACGCTTGTAAAAACGATGCTCGGCGGATAAGCGGGGCTATTCAAGAAAAGTTTACGAAGTTTGACGCGTTCCCGGCTTGTGTTTCGGGCAAAAACCTGATAGAATGAATGTAACCATAAAAGACGCTGCGGCCGTGGGAGCGGTGCGTGCAGCGAGTGCAAAAGGAGGAATGCCCTATGGTTAATATTGTGATGGGCCCTGAGGGTTCCGGAAAAACCAAGCTGCTGATCGACGCAATTTCGCGCGCGCTCAAGACGGAGTCCGGCAGCATGGTCTGCATTGAAAAAGGACATACGCTGCGCTTTGACGTGGACCACCGTGTCCGTCTGATCGACGCGAGCGAGTATTCGATCAAGAGCTATACGTTGCTGCAGGGATTTATCAGCGGCCTGCATGCGGGTAATTTTGATATTACGCACGTTTTTATCGACAATCTGTATAGTCTTTCCAAGTCGAAGGACCCGGTTGAGACGGAGAACTTCCTCGACTGGTGCAATCTGTTCTCGGCGGAAAACAAGGTGGCGTTTACGTTCACCATTGCCGATGATCCCAGCAATCCGCCGGAATACATTGCACGGTATATGGACTGAGGCTCACGAAAAAGCTGACGCTTGCAGATTTCTCGTAGGGGGCGATGCCTACATCGCCCCTTTGGAGAGCTACGAATTCGCCGAGAATTTCCGTAAAAGCGGCTTGTGCCGCCGGGGCGATGTGGGCATCGACCCCTACGCATGTGTCCGCGCGTATACGTGTTATGATAGCGGCCGCCATCTTTGGATGGCGGCCGCTTTTGGCGTTTTCAGAAGATTTGAAGAATGTAGCCCTTGAGGTAGAGGGAATGGTCGGAGGAGAGGGCGGCGGGGTGGTCGCGGGACTGCATGAGAAGCTCGAGTAAATGCGCGTCGCGGCCCGCATCATGGGCGGCCTCGCGGAGCATGGCGAGAAACAGCTCGGGGGTCATGAACTGGCTGCACGAGCACGAGACAAGAAAGCCGCCGGATTCGACCATTTTCATACAGCGCAGGTTCAGCTCCTTGTAGCCGCGATAGGCGTTATCGAGCGCTTTGCGGCTTTTGGCGAAGGCGGGAGGGTCGCAGATGACGAGGCCGAACTGCTTTTGCTCGTCGGACCACGCTTTGGCAAGGTCGAAGACGTTTTCACAGACGGTGGTGATTCTGTCTTCCACGCCGTTGAGCGCGGCGTTGCGGCGAACGAGGGAAAGCGCCTGCTCGGAGACGTCGACGGAGGTGACGTGCGATGCGCCGTAGAGCGCGGCGTGGACAGAGAAGCCGCCGGTACAGCAGCAGAGGTCCAGAACGGTCTTGTTTTCGCAATACGGGCGGATACGGCCGCGGTTTTCCTGCTGGTCGAGGAAGTGACCGGTTTTCTGGCCGTTTGGAATGGAGACGAGCATGCGCGCGTCGTGTTCGCGGATTTCAAGCTCATCGGGGACGGAGCCGTAAACGCAGGTCTTGATCTGAGGCAGGCCCTCTTTTTCACGGACGGGAAGATCGTCGCGCTCGTAGACGCCCTTTGGCTGGAAGAGATCGACGAGAATGTCTATGATAACCTGCTTCCACGCCTCTAAACCGAGGCAGGTGATCTGGAAGCTGAGGTAATCGGCAAATTTATCGACGGTGAGGCCGGGAAGGCCGTCGGTTTCGCCGAAGACGACGCGGCAGGAATTCTCGAAGCCAAACTTCCGACGATTGCGCCATGCGGATTCGATGCGGGCGCGGAAAAAATCGGGGGTGATGAGCTCCTGCTGGTCGCGCGTCAGGACGCGGACGGTGATTTTGGAGCGGGAATTGAAAAAGCCGCGGGCGGTGAAACGGAGCTGCTCGTCTAAGACGTCGACAATGCAGCCGTCGGTACAGGTGTCGTCTGCCCAGTCGAGCTCGTTTTCAAAAATCAGCGTCTGACCGGCGCGGACATCGGGGGCCTCGCCGCGGCGGAGGCATACGTTTGGATAGGTCATGGTGTTCTCCTGAAGGTGGATTGCCGGAACCGGCACGATTATTATACCAGACAGGAACCGGATTGGAAGAAAAAAATAAATATTTTTGCTTTTTTCGGGAGAGTTGCCGGGATTCCGGCAACTTTCCTTTTTTTGCGCGGTTAGGGTGAGAAGAGGTTCTCAGGAAAAGGGGGATGGCATGAAGACGGATTTGGAGAAAATCCGGCAGCAGCTGCGGAAGATGGCGTTCGGAAAGCCGAACGACTGCGTGAAGCTGGCGATGTGCGAGGACGTGGACATTGAAAAGCTTGACCTTTCGATGCTGACGGAGATCAAGCGGAGCGAGAAGGGGACGGTGGAGATTAAGCTCCTCGACCGGACGAAGGTTCTGGAGCAGCTGGCGGCGCTGGCAGACGGCGGGAACGATGGGGCAGAGCGGTTCTTGCAGGCGCTGGCGCAGGGAATGGAGCGGGGCAATGACGAGTAGCTTTTCGAATAAGCAGCTGCGGGCGATGACGTGGTGGATGCCGAAGAGCCAGGACAAGGGGTTTGACGCACTGGTCTGCGATGGGGCGGTGCGGTCTGGAAAGACGCTTGCGATGGGGCTGGGGTTCTTTTTGTGGGCGATGAGCTGCTTTTCGGGAAGGCGGTTCGCGCTGTGCGGGAAGACGAGAGGGGGCGTGCGGCGGAATGTGGTGGAGGAGCTTTTGCCGTGGCTGAGGAAACTCGGGATGACGGTTGTGGACAGCCGGACGGCGCAGGTGCTGACGGTGCGGTTCGGGCGGCAGGAGAACGAGTTTTATCTCTTCGGCGGCAAGGACGAGGGCTCGGCGGCGCTCATTCAGGGTATGACGCTGGCGGGCGTGTTTCTCGATGAAGTCGTTTTGATGCCGCGATCGTTTGTGGAGCAGGCGTGCGCGCGGTGCTCGGTGGAGGGGAGCAGGCTGTGGTTCAGCTGCAATCCGGAGGGGCCGCAGCACTGGTTTTATAAGGAGTGGATCTTGCAGGCGGATAAAAGAAATTGCCTGCACCTGCATTTTACGATGCAGGACAATCCGTCTTTGAGCCAGACAGTGCGCAGACGGTACGAGCGGCTGTATACGGGTGTTTTTTACCGGCGGTTCATTTTGGGGCAATGGTGCCAGGCCGAGGGACGGGTGTACGACTTCTTTGACACGGCGAGCGTGCGGCCCGCGCCGAGAGGCGTTTTTGAACAGTGGGTCATCTCGTGTGACTACGGAACGGTGAATCCGGCTTCTTTTGGACTCTGGGGAAAGCAGAACGGCGTGTGGTACCGGACGGATGAGTTTTATTTTGACTCGCGGCGCGAGGGGCGGCAGATGACGGATGCGGAATACGCCGAGAAACTGCGGAAGCTCGCTGGGGGACGGGCGATCCGGGAGGTGATCGTTGACCCGTCGGCGGCGAGCTTTATTGAGGTTTTGCGGCGCAATGGCTGGAAGGTGCGGAAGGCGGACAACGATGTGATCTCCGGGATCCGAAAGACGGCGGATGCACTGAAGGAGGGACGGATCGTGATCTGCGACCGGTGCACGGACTGTTTGCGGGAGATGGACTTGTATGTCTGGGATCTGGAAGCCGGCGGCGACCGGGTGGTGAAGAAGAACGACCACGCGATGGACGATATGCGGTATTTTGTGACGGGTGTTCTGGCGGGCTCGGCGGGATTTGCCGCGTGTGTGCCGGAACGGAAGATTTGAAGGGAGGATGAACATGCGGAAAAAGGTGAAAACGGGCGTATGCAAGGCGGCGCAGCTGCGCGATGGGTCCCGGCATCCGTTCGGGATGCTCGGCGGGGTGACGGCGCTGGGCGGTGGAGAGCTGGAGGTGTACCAGCAGATTCGAAACGCGGTGCCGATTTTGGACGCGGCGATCGGAAAGCTTGTGCGGCTGACGGGCGGATTTACCGTTTCATGTGGGAACTGGAAGGCGGAAAGGGAACTGGAACGGTTTTTGAAGACGGTGAATGCCGGGCGCGGTCAGGTGGGACTTGAAAGCTTTCTGGCGGCGTTTTTGCAGAGCATGCTGGTCTATGGCAGGGCTGTGGGCGAGATGGTGGTCGGCGGGAACGAGATCACGGCGGTTCTGTGGGGCGATGTGACGAAGCTCTATGTGCAGGAGGGAACATCGGCAATGGAGTTTGCGTTCGGGCAGTGGCAGGACGGGGAGGTGAAGATCTTTCCGCGGCAGAATCTGATTCTCTTTGCGGCGTGGAATCCGGATGAGGAGAATCCGTACGGCGCGTCGGTGTTCCGGAGCATGCCGTTTCTGGTGGATGTGCTTTTGAAGATTTACAGCACGATCGGGACGAACTGGGAGCGGGCGGGCAATGTGCGCTACTCGGTGGTGTATAAGCCGCAGGACGAGGCCGGGAGAATCGACGCGCAGGAGAGAAGCGAGCAGATCGCGTCACAGTGGTCGCAGGCGATGCAGGAATCGCGGCACGGTGTGGTGCGCGATTTTGTGGCGGTCGGCGATGTGGAGATCAAGGTCATCGGCGCGGACGGACAGATTCTCGATTCGGAGGTGCCGGTACGGCAGATTCTCGAGCAGCTTGTGGCGAAGACGGGGCTTCCGCCGTTTTTGCTGGGGCTTAACTGGGCATCGACTGAGCGGATGAGCGCGCAGCAGACGGATCTTCTGACGTCGGAGCTGTGGGCCATCCGAAGGACGGTGGAGCCGGTCTTGCTTCGGATTTGCAGGCTGTGGATGCAGCTGCACGGGTATGCGGAGGATGTGGAGATCGTCTGGGATGAGATCAGCTTGCAGGATATTGTGGAACAGGCGCATGCGGAGCTTTACCGGGCGCAGGCGGAAAAACTGATGGAGAAACAGGGGGAGACGACATGAAGGTAACGAAGGCGGCAGATGTGGAGCTGAGCGGCGCGCCGAGCAAGGAGCAGCTGGAGAAAATCAACCGGCTGACGAAGACGAAGGTTACGGCGGAGGACGTGTATGTGTTTTCCGTGCGGCTGTGCGACGATCAGGTTGACCGGGACGACGAGCGGTTCTCGGAGGCGTGTATCCGAGAGCTGGCAGCGCTTTTTGTCGGGAAGACGGGGATCATGGACCACGCGTGGTCGGCGGAAAAGCAGGTGGCGCGGATTTTTGACACGGAGGTTCTGACGCAGAACGGCGTGACGATGCTCAAGGGCTGGGCGTATATGCTGCGCGGCGAGGAGATGGACGGGCTTATCCGGCAGATTGAGGGCGGTATCAAAAAGGAGGTCTCGATCGGCTGCGCGGTAAGACGGAAGATGTGCTCGATCTGCGGCGAGGAGTATGGCGCGTGCGGGCATGTGAAGGGCGAGACATACGGCACGGAGCGGTGCGCGGCGGTCCTTTGCGAGGCTGTGGATGCGTATGAGTTTTCATTTGTGGCGGTGCCGGCACAGAAGAAAGCGGGCGTTCTTAAAAAGCAGACGGGCGGCGAGGGGGCGCTCGACGAGGTTGCGATGAAGCGTTTGCAGAAGGACGCGGAGCTCGGGAAGGCGTATCGGGAAGACCTCACGCTGCGGGCAAGACGGGCGGCGATGCTTTTAGAGCTTGGCTTGGACGATGCGCTCTGGCAGCGGGTGCTGCGCGCAATGCCGGCGGAGGATCTGCGCGCGGTGGCAATGGGGCTCGAGCGCAAGACGGCGGAGCTCTTTGCGCCTGCACCGCAGATGACAGTGGAGAAGGACGTGGCGCGGGAGCAGAACAGCGCGTTTCTGATTTAGGAGCAGACAAGGCGCTGGGAGAGGTTCCGGCGCGTCTGAAATATTGATTTTTGGAAGGGAGAACAAGCAATGGCAATTTCTTTTGAGGCAATCGGCGAGCGTATGGTGACGTTCGCGGCAGGTACGGGCCTGAAGGAGGGCAAGGTCTGCAAGATGACGGCAAACGGCACGGTCGGCGCGTGCGGGAAGGACGACAGTTTTATCGGCGTCGTTTCGAGCGTAAGAGGAGGCGCTGCCAATGTGGTGATGGGCGGCTACGTGGAGGTCAGCTACGCGGGCACGACGGCTCCGGCGCTTGGCTACGCAGTGCTGGCAACGGATGAAAATGGAGACGTCGTTCCGGCAGCGGCGGGCAGAATGTGCCTCGTTGTGAGCGTCGATGCGACGAACAAGAAAATCGGTCTGTTTTTATAAAAGGAAAGGAGAATTACCATGGGTTTTGATCATGTAAAGCTGGAAAAGGGTATGTACCGCGAGAGCGGCAAGACATTTACGCAGGTGCTCGAGTCGCTCGACCCGAGCGAAAACTACAGAGGCACGGCGCTCGAGGGAACCGACGCGTTCCAGCGTCAGCTCAAGCGCTTTGACATTCACGCGAAGGGCGCGTACTCCGACCCAGTTGAAAAATTCTTCCGCACGATGGACTCGAGCGTTCTGTTCCCGGAGTATATTGCGCGCGCGGTCAAGCAGGGCATGGAGGAAAACAATGTACTGCCGAAGATCACGGCGAGCACGACGAGCATTGACGCGATGGACTACAGAAGCGTGTATTCTGTGCCGTCGGAGCAGGATAAGATGCTCATGCAGGTCGCCGAGGGCGCGAGCATCCCGGCCACGCAGGTCAAGACGAAGGACAATCTGGTAAAACTCAATAAGCGCGGCAGAATGCTTGTCGCGTCCTATGAGGCGATTCGCTTCCAGAAGCTCGACCTATTCTCCGTTACGCTGCGCCAGATCGGCGCGTATATCCAGACGATGCATTTGAAAGACGCGGTGGATGTTCTCGTAAACGGCGACGGCAACAACAATGCGGCATCGACGTTTACCATCGGCACATTGCCTTTGACCGGCAAGGTGGGGACGCTGACCTATCAGCAGCTGGTCGAGTTCTGGGCGCAGTTTGAACCGTATGAGCTCAATTGCTTTTTGATGAACACGGACGCGATGGTCAAGATGCTGGGGCTCAGCGAGTTCCAGAACCCGCTGACGGGTCTTAATTTCCAGGGCACGGGCGCGCTTTCGACCCCGCTTGGCGCGGAGCTGCTGCGGGCGAGCTGTGTGGATGCGGGAAAAATCATCGGTCTGGACAGACGGTATGCACTTGAGATGGTGCAGGCGGGCGATGTGACAGTCGAGTATGACAAGCTCATCGACCGGCAGCTCGAGCGCGCGGCCATCACGTCGATTTCCGGCTTCGGAAAGATCATGCCGGAGGCTTCGAAGGTGCTGGTGATCGGATGACGATAATGGAGGAAATTTATGAGGCGGCCAGACAGGCCGCCCCCTCCGGGACGGATGAGACGCTTTTGAAGCGGCTTTGCGAAATCGCGGCGGCGCAATGGGAGGCAAGACTCAAGGACGGCGTGACGGCGGAGGACTGCCGAACGGTGTTTGTATGCGCGGCGGCGTGGATGGCGGTGGTCGGCATTTATGCGCAGAAAAGCGTGACGGGGTGGAACATTGAGAGCTTTACGGTGGGAGATGTGAGCGTGAAGACGACGGGACTCGAGAATACGTCGCAGATGAGCGCGCCGCAGAAGCTCGAGTGGCAGGCCAGAATGCTGATGCGGCCGTTTTGCAGACCCGAAGGGTTCGCGTTCGTGGGGGTGCGCGGATGAAGACGCTCATGGAGAGCATTTTGCAGGGCTACGGGAGTCTTGTGACGGTGCGGGAAGGCGAGAGCGCACGGACGTTTCGGGCACTGGTGCAGCCGGTGACGGAAAAGGGCTGGCAGGCGACAAGGAAGGTCATCGAGACGCTCGGTAAGGTCCAGAAGGGACAGTATGTGTACATTGGGCCGGCGGATGTGGAGCTTCGCGCGGGGCAGAGGCTCGAGACGCAGGGAGAGGAATTTCTTGTGCGGCGGTGCGAAACGCGGTATCTGGCGGATGAGGCGGTCTATGTGTGGGCGCTTCTTGTGAAGGCGGGAGGTGAAGCGGCGTGGAGCAGCTGATCAATGCGGTTCTGACATGGCTGAAGGGCGCGGGCTTTCAGGCAGTGCGCCGGATGCCGGAGGGGGAGTTTCCGGAGCTTTCCGGCGCAGTTGTGTCCGTTGGCCTTGAGAAGGCGGAGGCGACGGACGCGGGGCTTTATTCATATCTGGGCGTGACAGAGATGGACGGAAAGACGGTTTCGATCTATGGACGGCGGCTGGAGGCGCAGGTTGCGATGGAGGTCGTAAGCCCAGAGAATTTGGGCGCGAAGGCGTGCATGGAGGCTTCCAGTGCGCTTCTGACGAAGCTCTCCGGCGGAATTCCGGGGTTGGCGATTGCGAAGACAGTTATGGAGGGATGCCGGTTCGAGGCGGATATGGACTGCTACTGCTGCAAGATGACGGTGACGGCGCTGGCGTATGTCTATGCGCTTGCCAATGAGGAAGAGACGGAGTTTACGGACTTTATGCTGAAAGGAGAGGTACGATGAGTCTTGTGTACCATGAAAGACCGGGCGTGTATTCGAGCTATGACGCGTCGTCGGTGATTGGAAGAGGCACGACGGAGCGTGTGATTGCGCTCGTTGGCAAGGCGGAGGCGAAGGCGGGACTTTACCGGCTGCATTCGTATTCGGAGGTAAAGGAGGCGTTCAGGGAAGCGAGTGAGCTCGGGCGCATGGCGAAGATTGCCTATCAGAACGGTGCGGGCACGGTGCTGGCAAGTCCTGTGGCAGCGGACGCGCTGGCGGATTATCAGGCGGCGTTTGCGCTGATTTTCGCGGAGAAGGAAGCAAGCTTCTGCGTGGCGGCGAGCAGCCTTGAGACGGTGCAGAAGGCGCTGCGCGACGCGGTGGAGGCGGCTTCCGCGCAGAATGCGGAGTGTATCGGGCTTGTGGGACTGTCCACACCGTCTGTCAAAGACCTGACCGACCGGGCGGCGGTGCTGAACTCGGAGCGCATGGTGCTCGTTGCGCCGGACGTTTATGTCTGGGGCGAGACGCAGGCAGCGGGCGGTTTTCTGGCGGCGAGCGCCTTGGCGGGCGTTTTGACCGATCAGTCGGACCCGGCGCTGCCGCTCAACGGACAGGTGCTCTACGGCGTGACGGGTGTGAGCGCAGTGTATGAGGACACGCAGATTGACGCGCTGGTCACCGGCGGCGTGACAGCGCTCGAGTGCTGGGGCGGCAAGGTCAGCGTGATGCGCGGCATTACGACGAGGACGAAAACCGGCCAGACCCAGGATGCGACGTTCCGCGAGCTGGGGACGATTCTGATTGTGGACGATGTGGTTCCGGCCATCCGAAGAAGCCTGCGGGCAAAGTTCACACGGGCGAAAAACAATGCGCTGACGAGAAACGCCATCCGAAGCCAGGTGATCGTGGAGCTGGAGGACCGCATCGAGCGCGAGATCATCGAGGGATATGACAATCTGACGGTGACGGCGCTGGAATCGGACCCGACGACGTGTCTGGTGGAATTTGAGTTTACGGTTGTACATGGGCTGAACCGGATTTTCCTGACGGCCCATATCAGTGTTTGAGGAGGATGGGTATGGCGATTCGGAAAATTCCGACAACGGCAGATATTTATCTGGAAGTGGACGGCGTACGTGTGGCGGTGGTGCAGAGCTACAAGGTGACGGCGAGCCGGGAGAGCAAGGCCATTTACGCGTTCGGCCAGTCGGAACCGGTGACGACGATTCGCGGGCAGAGCCAGTATACGCTGGAGCTGACGCGGATCTACGCGACGGACGAGGCAATTCGAGACGGGCTGAGCTTTGCGGATATGGGAGAGTTTTCGCTCGTGATCTGCAAGCCTGACCGGAACGTGATCTACACGGGCTGCCAGTGGAAGAGCTTGCAGGAGAGCGCGGAGGTCGGCGGAAACGTTCTGGAAAAGGTGACGGTTGAGGCAGGCCGTCGGGTGGAGAACCTGTTATGAGGAACGAAGCGTTTTTGAGGCTTTTTGCCGGAAGCGGGAGACGGAAGCTGGAGAACGGACTGGAGCTGTGCGTGGTTCCGGCATATGAGGTGCTGCAATCGCGCAGAGAGGCAATGGACGCGTGCGGGGAGGACGAGCAGACGCTTGGGCTCTGGATGAACGCGTGCCTTCTGGCGCGGGCGATTTACCGGGACGACGCGCGGGCGTTCTCCGGCGGCGAGGCTTTGATGCGGGCAGCCCCCGCAGAGCAGATCGAGCGGTGGACGGAAGATTATGCGGCGCTCTGCCGGGAGGAAAATCCCGCTTGCAGCGAGGAAAACGCGCAAAAGGCGATGCAGGCGCTTTCTCAGGAGGACTATGAGCGGCTCAAATGGCGCGTTTTAAAGGCGTTTGACGTTTTGCCGGGGGAGGCAAGGGCGCGGCGGATGACGGACCGGGACTATCTCTACTGCGCGGCGCAGATGATGCTCGATGAGCGGGAGAAGCTGGACGCAATGTGCCCGAGCTGCCGGGAACGGGCGCAGAGAAGGCTCTGCCCGGTATGCGGCGAAGAAATGCCGGAGGAAAATGCAGGATTTGATGAAAGGCGGTTCGAGGAGCTGAGGGATGCTGGAGTATGTGAGACGGCTTCTTCTGGCGCAGACGAGACTTGCGGCGCAGTTTGACACTGCGCCGCAGCCCGAAATTCGGGAGGTTACGCTGCGTTCAGAGCAGGAAGCAGGCGATGCGCAGGAACAGAGCACGCAGAGCCGGGAGAAACGGCCGGGGCTTATGCAGGCGGGCGCGGAGATGGATGGGACAGAGACGTGGTCCGCCGAGCAGGCGCTGCGGGAGATGGCGCGGCAGACGATGCGGCTCGAGAGCATGCAGCTGCAAAAATCGGCGCAGGCGCAGCTGGAGCAGACGAGAAGGCTGGAGGCGGCGATGACAGAACTTACCCAGCGGCAGCGCGTGGATATTACATCCAGAACGCCGGACAGCGCGGCGGGCGGCATGATGGGAAGCTACCGGCAGCGAATGGAGGTTGCGGGCATTGCGTCGGGTCCGTCGCAGCGGTCGATGCAGGAAATTTCGCGGTTTTTTGAGCGTGACGCCAGAAGATATGGATAGAAGTTTGAAAACAGCTGACACTTTTTACATATGGAGAAGGAGAGGAAGACGATGCTGAGGATGCGGTTCGGGTCTTTTGTGTGGCCGAATAATCCGCGGACGTACACCGTCAGCTGCAAGCGGCAGACGGCGGTGCACAAGGTCCCGATGGGGGGCTTTGTGCTGCAGGATTTGGGTAGGACGGCGACGGTGATGAAGGGCGAGGGCGAGTTTTTCGGCGCGGATGCCTACAGTACGTTTTTGGAGCTGCTGGCGGTTTTTCAGAAGGGCGGGCGCGGGACGCTGGTACACCCGGTCTGGCAGACAGCGGGTGCGTATTTGACGGAGCTGGAGCTAACGCAGGAGCCGAGAGACGATTATGTGGCCTATCGGTTCACATTCTGCGAAGCGCCGGGGGCTGCTGAGGAAGCGGCTGGCGATGAAGAGACGAACGGCCGGCGGTTTTATGAGCTGCGCGAGGGGCAGACGCTCTGGACTGTCAGCAATGCTTACGGACTGAGCATGACGGAGCTTTTGCGGCTCAATCCGCAGATTGCGAAGCCGAACGAGGTACAAAGCGGGACGAGGGTGCGGGTGCGATGATCGGAATTGTGACGGATTACGCGGGGAAAAGAACGGCGCTGCCGGCGTTTTTGCAGTGGAGCGTCAAGCGGACGGACGGGGAACCGTGCGATAGCTTCAGTGTGCAGTTCGCGTGCGGGAAGAAGACGGCATCACAGCTTGAGGGGGCGACGGAGTTTCAAGCAGTGGAAGCCGGGAAGGTCGTGTTCACGGGGATCGTGGACGATTTTGAGCTCCGGCTCGGAAGGGACGGGGCACTGGCTGAGATCACGGGGCGCGGCATGGCGGGAAGGCTCATGGACATGCAGACCTTAGCAGCGGAGTATGTGACAGCGCAGCTGGAGGATATTTTAAACGCCTATGTAAGGCCTTGCGGAATTACGAAGATCGAGGCGGATGAGATGCCGCCTGTTGCGCAGTTTGTCGTGCAGACGGGCGCGACGTGCTATCAGGCTTTGGCAGGGTTCTGCAGGCACAGCGCGGATATTTTTCCGCGGTTTTTGGCGGATGGGACGCTGGTGCTGCGGAAGGACGCACAGGGAAAGACGGTTTGGCTCGGAGATGAGATTTTGCAGGCGCAGTATGTGCGCAACCGCTACGGTGTGGCGGCAAGGCAGGTGCTCATCAACACAAGAAACGGCAGCATGCAGGCGGCGGATTACGAGGAGTTCCAAAAGCTTGGCGGCACGAGGGTACTGTACGCGGGCATGACCGGGAATAAAATCCGCGCGAGCTTCCGCACGGCAAAGCAGCGGCTGGATGATGCGAAGCGCGACGAGAAGCTTCTGTATGTGACCGCGCCGGGCGTTTTTCTGGCGGAGCCGTTGGACATGGTTTCTGTGAAGCTGGACGCGCTCGGAATTTCCGGGACGTTTACGGTGCAGGAGGCGCAGTCGGGGTGCGACGAGACGGGAGCGACTTGTACGCTTATTTTGAGGTGATGGAGATGTGGTTATCAAAACGTGTGATGGCGGAGCAAAACGCGGAGGATCCGGCGACACTCGGAACGGTGAGCATCGGAGGAAAAAATCCGGCGGTGGTCACGGACGCGGAAAAGCGGCAGGCGAAGGTCATCTCTCCGGGCGGCTATTGCTGGAACCCGGCGGCGACGGACTGCGTGCTGGTGGTGAAGGGGAACGAGCTGTATGTGGCGGGTATGCCGCAGGAGGGCACGAAGGGGCTCAGGGCCGGAGAGGTGATGCTCTTTTCCAAGGGTGCGAGCGTGAAGGTGACGAACGACGGGAAAATCCTTCTGCATGGCGATGTGTATGTGCAGGGGGATCTTTACGTGAATGGACAGAAAATGGAGGTGCCGTGAATGGAAAATCTGCTGAGAGACGGCGATTATGTGCCGAATGGCTTCGGCGGCTTTACGAGGCTCCATGGTACGCAGGAGGTGCTGGCGAAAGCGCTTTTTAAGCTCACATGCAGGCGCGGGAGCTTTCCGTTTTTGCAGGACTTAGGGAGCAGGCTCTATGAGCTTGGGCGGCTCCGGCCGTCGGAACGGGAGGCTGCGGCAAAAATCTACTGCGAACAGGCCTTGCAGGGAATGGGGCTTACGGTGGACGAGGTGAAGCTGACGCAGCTGCCGAGCGGGCAGGCGAGTGTGGAGGTCTGGCTCACGTATCAGGACGAAAAACAGGCGTTGGAGGTGCGGATTTGAAGGAAGTAGACGAGCTTTACGGGAAGATGCTGGCGGTTTTTGAAGAGAAAACCGGATTTACGATGGACGATACGGCAGACCTTGCCGTCCGGCTGTACGCGGCGGCAGCGCAGATACAGACGCTCTATGCCTACAGCGACTGGGCCGTCAACCAGAGCTTCCCGCAGACGGCGACGGGCGAGTATCTGGACTACCACGCGGCGCTGCGCGGGATCGAGAGAAAAGTGGGGACGAAGGCAAGAGGCTCGCTGCGGTTCCGGCTGGACGCTGCGCGGGAGGATGATCTGACGATAAAATGCGGCACGGTCTGCGCGACGGCGGGGCTTGTCCGGTTCGTGACGACCGCCGACGGCGTCATTGCGGCGGGAGAGCTGTACGCGGATATCCCGGCGGAGGCCGAGAGCGTGGGCACGAGCGGAAACGCGGGTGCGGAGACGATCACAGTCATGACCCGCGCGCCGGAGGGCGTGTCCGGTGTGCTCAATCCGAAGGCCTTTACCGGCGGAAGCGGCGCGGAAACAGACGAGGAGCTGCGGGCGCGGGTGCTCGATAGCTTCATCCGGCTGCCGAATGGCGCGAATGCGGCGTTTTATGAGCTGCGGGCACTGAGCCATGCAGGCGTGGAGGCGGCGGTGGTCATCCCGAGAATGAACGGGATCGGAACGGTCGGCGTTGTGATCGCTGCGCCGGATGGCGTGCCGTCGGAGGAGCTTTTGCAGCAGGTGCAGGATGATCTGGACGCGGTGCGCGAGATCGCGGTGGATGTGACGGTGCTGGCTCCCGAGATACAGGCAGTTGGCGTTACGGCGCAGCTGCTTCCCAAAACGGGCGTCAGCTTTGAGACAGCGAAGGCAGCGGCAGAGAAGGCGGTGCGGACACTCTTTACGGGCGCGCTTCTTGGAAAGAGCCTTTATAGAGCCGCCATTTTGAGCGCGATTTTTGAGACGGGGACGGTTCAGAATGTGAAGCTTTTGCAGCCGGCAGCGGATATTCCGGGGACGGAGCGGACGCTTTGCAGGCTTGGCGAAGTGACGATCACGGAGGCGGGGGCATGAGCTACGGGAATGAGCTTATAGCGATGCTGCGGCCGCTTGGCGTTTACAGCTTTCGGGAGGGAAGCTTTTCGCTTGCGGAATTGCAGGCGCTGGGCACGGCTCTGGACGAGGCGGATACGAGCTTTTCGAAGGCGCAGAAGGAAACAATCGTTCTGTCGGCGGGGGACGAGGGGCTCTCTAAGTGGGAAGCGCTGTTCCGAAGCAGGCCGCCGGCCAAAACGGTGGAGGCCAGACGCGCGGCCATCGCGGGCTTTCTCCGGATCAGCGGCGACAGCTTTACGCTCGCGGCGCTCAACCGGTGCCTGTGCGCGTGCGGCGTTGCGTGCAGCGTGGAAGAGACCGGGGAGGTCAACCATGTGAAGGTCTGGTTCCCGGGTGTGATGGGCATTCCGGATGGATTTTCGCAGATGAAGATCATCATCGAGGACATTCTGCCGTGCCAACTGGGAATTACATATTGGTTCCGGTACTGCACATGGCAGGAGACGGAGGGCTACAGCCTAACATGGGGCGATCTGGACGCGATGACGTGGCACGGGTGGGAGACGTATCACGAGGATTAGAGGATAAGAATGGAAGAAGGGACGCGCCGCGTGCGGCGCGTCCCTTTTGCTATGGTATTTGGCGTGCATTGCGGCGGAAGGTTCGATGCTTTTGCTGAAGGTAGAGACGTCTTCTTGCATTTTTTAATGTCGATGATAAATGCTAAAAGATGTGCAAAGATGATACCTTATCTTCTGGAACTGCCTTTTTGTATCCGTTCTGCGTTTGCATTCATTTGTGCCAGCGGAACGACCTGAACCTTGTGTGTTTTGGCGTGCCGGAAAATAATCTGGCTGTCCGGCAGGAACACATCCCCGATCAGAATGTTTCGGACAGTCGCAGCGCGACATCCGCTGTTCAACAGGAAGTTAATAATCACCCAGTTGCGGTATTCACAGAAATTGCAATCCGGCGCAGGCTTTTTCAGCAGACGCAACAGCTCCTCATCCGTATACGTCTCTTTGAGCGTCTCGACCTGTTTGTAATTTGGAACATCGAGTGTCGTATAACCTTCCTTTGCGCACCAGTGCAAAAATGTGCGGAAGACGCGCAGATAACTGCTGATGGAGTTTTGCGCAAGACCATTTTGACGCATCGAAACGATCATCCGGTCAAGGTCAGCTTGCCGTACTGCGCCGAACGTCATTTCTGTATCGAGAGATTTTCCAATCGACTTAAAATGCGAACGGTAGGTTTCTACGGTTTTGTCCGATACGCCCTTTGCCATCTGGCTGACCACGAAATCTTCAAACGCGCCTTTCATGGACAGATTTTCATTTTCTTTTCTGAACACAATTTTCATAAAAAATCAGACCGCCTGCCTTCTTCAAAAATTCATGGAGAACGTAAGCGGTCTGCGTTGGGGATAAAAAAAGAAAAATCCCTTGAAAACACAGGTTTTCAAGGGATTGGTGGAGACTAATGGACTCGAACCATCGACCTCCTGCGTGTGAAGCAGGCGCTCTAACCAGCTGAGCTAAGCCTCCGTGCGCAAGTATTATAGCAGAAGTGGGGGGCAAATGTCAACAGCGACTTTTCGCCCACGCAGGATTTTTCGGTCACTTTTCCCGATTTGCCCAAATCCGGCATGTTTCCGCTTGACGAAGGGGACGAAATCTTCTATACTAGACTCTGCTGAGAGGGAGTAGTTACAATCGCACGGCCAACAATCGCCCGGTTTTCCGGTGGCCTTGCGCCTGGAAACAGGAACGAGACTTTTTGCACATCGTGTGCAGAAGGTCTTTTTTTCGTCCTTCTGCGAAATACAGGGAGGAATTCTTATGTCACCATCACTCATTATCACGATCTTGCTGTTTCTGCTTGGGCTGGCATTGATTGTCAAGGGCGGTGACTGGTTCGTCGACGCGGCTACGTGGATGGCCGAGGCCTCGGGCCTGCCGCAGTTTCTGATTGGTGCGACGGTCGTGTCCATGGCGACGACACTGCCGGAGATCATCGTCTCGACCATGGCCGCGGCAGAGGGCAGTACCGATATGGCAATCGGCAACGCCATCGGCTCTGTGACGGCCAACACCGGCATGATCATGGCCATTTCGCTCATCTTCCTGCCCGTCGCCATCCGGATGAGCCAGTTTGCTGTGAAGGGCGTTCTGATGGTTGTGAGTACGCTCGTGCTCTGGCTTTTGTGCCGCGACGGCGTGCTGAGTCTGCCGGAGAGCCTGATCGTGCTGGCACTGTTCGTGGCATTCATCATCGAAAACATCCGCAGCGCGAAAAAACTTTCCGCTGAGGAACACACCGATGGAGCCGCTGTGGTGGATAAGAGCCGTAAGGCGCTCCTTAAAAATCTCGTGCTGTTTGCTGTCGGCGCGGCATGTCTTGTAGTGGGCTCGAATCTGCTTGTTGACAACGGAACGGTTCTTGCCCAGCTGCTCGGCGTATCCGAGCGCATCATTGCGGTTACGATGGTCGCCATCGGCACCTCGCTTCCAGAGCTTGTGACGGCCATCACGGCCATCGTCAAAAAGCAGTCGTCGATGTCGGTCGGCAACATTCTCGGCGCAAATATCATCGATATCACGATCATTCTGCCGCTGTGCGCGCTGATTTCCGGCGACGGGCTCCACATTGCCGAGCAGTCCGTGCGGCAGACGGTGTATCTCGATATGCCGATGTGCGTGCTGGTTGCGGCCATTGCCGTCATTCCGACGCTTCTGCACAAGCGCTTTACAAAGCTACAGGGTATCCTTCTGCTGGCACTTTACATCGCCTACGTCTTTGTGACCGTCCGCATCTGAATGACCTGTCCAACCCTCCGCCAGACGCAGCAGCGTCTGGCGGTTGTTGTCTTCCGGGAAAGCAAGCACATGATCCAAAAGCCGACGCAGCATTTCCCCCGCAGATCGTCCCTGAAGCGCCGGAAAGTCCCGGCCGTTTACGGCAAGGCCGCGCAGGCTGACGCATTCGCCGCTTTGGAGAATTTTATCTAAAAGCACCTCTTGGCCGGAGAGCTTTGCGCACACACGTGCGACCTCTTCTCCGGAAGCCGCAAGCAGCGTCTTGAGTTCCTGCCGCGCATAAGAAGGCCGGTAGGCTGCGGCGGCAGTCTCGGCCAGCTGCACACGTCTGGACGGCAGGCGGAACTGCTGTATATCAAGCTTGGGAATCAAAACCTTCAGCATTGCCCAGCGCGCGTCCGCCTCCGCAGAAACCGTTTTAAGCGCATGCAGCTCATAATCTCCTTCTATTCCGCAAGCGGCAAGCAGCCCCTCGCGGAGCATAACCGAGAGTGTTTCCGGTCGGGGCGATAGAAGCGTTTTTTCCGCCTCCGCGCATACGCGCTCCCGGGAGAGTAGGCGGCAGAGGCCGGCATTTTCCCGGATGGCGCGGGCGGTATGTTCTTCGATCGAAAAGCCCAGTTGCGCGGAAAAGCGCCAAGCTCTGAGCATCCGCAGCGCATCCTCCCGAAACCGGCGTTCCGGGTCCCCCACACAGCGGATGATTCCGCGTTTGAGGTCGGCTTTACCGTCAAAGCAGTCGGTAATGCTTCCGTCCAGGTGCATGGCCATCGCGTTGATGGTAAAATCGCGGCGGGCGAGATCTTCGGTCAGATTTGGCACAAATACCACACTGTCCGGGTGCCGCCCGTCGTGGTACGCGCCGTCTCGGCGGAAAGTCGTGACCTCAAAGCTTTCTTCGTCCAGCAAAACGGTGACGGTCCCGTGTTTGATTCCCGTCGGGATGCAGCGCGGAAAGAGCGCCATGATTTCCTCGGGCAGGGCAGAGGTCGTAATGTCCCAGTCGTGGACTGGTCTTCCGAGAAGTGTGTCGCGCACGCAGCCGCCCACGAAACAGGCCGCAAAACCCGCCCCCTCGAGCGTTTTTAAAATGAGATCCGGCCGCATTTTTTTCGCCTCCCGCCGTTTTTGGTATTTTTCGCTTGTGTTATGGGCAAGTACGGGTTATAATAATCTAGTTCAGCGATTTGTCGCAAGCATCGCGTCTTTTCTTATCATACGGATGCGCGCGGCAGTTTGCAAGCAAAATCTTTGCGTTTTCGGAGGGATCCAGATGGAGAACGCTTCTTTTCAGATTCGGGATTATTTAAAACCCGGCTGTCACGCGCACTTAGTCGGCATCGGCGGTGTATCCATGCGCCCGCTTGGGCTCGTGCTGCGCAGCATGGGTATGCAGATTTCAGGCTCGGATATGAACGCGTCGGTTTCGACGGATGAGTTAATCAGCAAGGGCATCGACGTTGCCATCGGCCACAGAGCAGAGAATATCGCGGGCGCGGACTGCGTCATCCGCACGGCGGCGGCCAACAACGACAACCCCGAAATTGCGGCGGCGCGCGCGGCGGGCATTCCGATTTTCGAGCGCGCGCAGGCTTGGGGCTATATTATGCGGGCCTACCGGCACGCCATCTGCGTCTCCGGCACGCACGGCAAGACCACAACGACCTCGATGCTCACGCACATCTTCATGGAAGCCGGCCGCGACCCGACGGTCATGATCGGAGGCTCTCTGCCGCTTCTTGGCGCGGGGCACCGCGTGGGGCAGGGGGACACGATCATTCTCGAGAGCTGCGAATACTGCAACTCGTTTTTGAACTTCTTCCCGACAACGGCGGTCGTTCTGGACATCGACGCGGACCATCTGGACTACTTCAAGGACCTTGCGGATATTGAGCAGTCGTTCCGGAAGTTTGTGAGCCTCGTACCGGAAGACGGTCTGATTGTTGCCAACGGCGACGACAAAAATACCCGCGACGCGCTCGAGGGCATTTCCTATACCAGCTTTGGCATTGACTCCCAAAACGACGTGTACGGCGAGCATTTCAGCAGCGACTATCGGAGCTTCGACGTCATTTGCGGCGGGAAGCACTACTGCCATCTGGAACTCGGCGTGCTGGGGCGGCACAATGCGATGAACGCTCTGGCTGCGTGCGCGGTCGCGTGGAGATTCGATATTCCGGCGGAGGCGACCGAAAAGGCGCTGGCCGAGTTCCGCGGCGCAGGCCGCAGACTTGAGTTCAAGGGCAGCTACCATGGTGCGGACGTCTACGACGATTACTCCCACCATCCGGCAGAGCTCCATGCGCTTCTGAGCGCCGTGCGTCTGATGGGCTATAAGCGCGTGATCTGCGCGTTCCAGCCGCACACGTACTCGAGAACGAAGGCACTGTTTTCCGATTTTGTGCGCGAGCTCTCAACGGTCGACCTTGCGGTACTGACCGATATCTACGCCGCGCGCGAATCGAACACCGTCGGTGTGAGTTCCAAGGACCTTGCCGACCAGATTCCCGGCAGCGTCTATTGCCCGGGCCTTCCGCAGCTGACCGACTTCCTTGCCTCCATCGCGCAGCCCGGCGACATCATCCTCACCGTCGGCGCAGGCGATGTGTATAAGGCCGGAGAAAAGCTTCTGAACCTGCAATAAGAAACAATCCGTCAGGGGATTCCTGACGGATTTTCATTTTCGTCGTTTTCGCATGGACGGAAGCCGCGTCCGCCCCTGCGATGTTTCTGCATTTTTCCGGGAGGCTCGTAGGGGTCGATGCCCACATCGCCCCGGCAGAACGCACCATTTTGACGGAAATCTCCGGCAAATTCGTAACTTCACAACGGGACGATGTGCCTACGCAAATCTGGCAGGCTTTATTCTTCCTCGACGTGCACGATATCGATGGCGGCGTTCAGAAGCAGGTTGATGAGCTCGTTGCGTGAGCGATTCGTCTGCGCGGAAAGCGCCTCAAGCCGTTCGAGCAGCTCGTCCTTCATGCGGACCGATACAATTTTGTAGCCGTCGTCTGCCTTTTTTGCCGTCTTTTTGGTGATTCGGATTTCCTCTTTCATATGCGTCACCTCTTCTGTTAGTTTACCTTGACAGAGGAGGTTTTAGTATATTATAATATTGTAGTTATAGTTATACTATATATTTATATGATAGGAAATACTGCATGAAACATGTGTTTGAGTTGATTCTCTGCTTTGCGCTGCTCCTTGGGCTGTTCGCCGCCGCCGCTGGACCGGCACGAGGCTATGCAACGGACGCGTCTGGAGCGGTTCTTTCCGCCCGCGTCCGGCCTTCGGTACCAGAACGGCTGCTGCATTCTCCCAGCACCCTCTCCCGTCGTGCGGCAGCTTCTGCGCCGGATACTTGGCGGCGCGTATGTCCGGATCGTCCCATAGATGCAGAAAAGCCCGCAGACGGCAGTCTGCGGGCTTTTTGATAGTTTTTACTTGTCCTGCGCGGCGAGCTCCTTGAGCGCGTCCTTGCGGGAGAGGTTGACACGGCCCTTCTCGTCGATCTCGGTGACCTTGACCCAGGTCATGTCGCCGACGTTCAGAACGTCCTCGACCTTTTCGACTCTGTGGTTCTCGAGCTTGGAGATGTGGATCATGCCGTCCTTGCCGGGAGCAAGCTCCACGAATGCGCCGATGGGCAGGATGCGGACGACCTTGCCGTAATACAGCTTGCCGACCTCGGGGACGAAGCAGATGTCGTCGATCATCTTCTTGGCCACATCGCAGGAGGCTGCGTCGGGCGAAGCAATGTGAATCGTGCCGTCGTCGTCAATGTCGACCTGCGCGCCGGACTCGGCGACGATCTTCTGAATCATGGAGCCGCCCTTGCCGATGACCTCGCGGATCTTGTCCACGTCGATCTTCATCGTGAGCATCTTGGGTGCGAACTCGGAGACATGGTCGCGCGGCTTTGCGATGCAGGGGATCATGATCTCGTTGAGAATCTCAAGGCGAGCCTTGCGGCAGCGCTCGAGCGCGTCGGCGATGATTTCCATCGTCAGGCCGTCGTTCTTGAGGTCCATCTGGATGGCGGTCACGCCCTCGGTCGTACCGGCGACCTTGAAGTCCATCTCGCCGTGGAAGTCTTCCACGCCCTGAATGTCAGTGAAGGTTCTCCACGTGCCGGTTTCCTTGTCGGAAATCAGGCCGCAGGAAATGCCCGCGACGGGGCGCTTGATGGGAACGCCTGCGTCCATGAGCGCCAGCGTTGAGCCGCAGATGGAAGCCTGCGAGGTCGAGCCATTGGAGGAGACAACCTCGGAGACAACGCGGATGGCGTACGGGAACTCGTCGACGGACGGGATGACCGGCAGCAGCGCCTTTTCCGCCAACGCGCCGTGTCCGATCTCGCGGCGGGAGGTGGAGCGGCTCGCACGCGCCTCACCAGTCGACCACTGCGGCATGTTGTAGTGGTGGATATAACGGCGCTCGGTCTCGTCGTAGATGGTATCGAGCTTCTGCGCAGCAGCAAGCGTGTTGAGCGTGCAGACAGAGAGCACCTGCGTCTGGCCACGGGTGAAAAGACCTGAGCCGTGCACACGCGGCAGAACGCCGACCTCTGCGTCCAGCGGGCGAATCTCGTCCGGCGTGCGGCCGTCGACGCGCTTGCCCTCGAGCAGCCACTTCTTGACGATCTTCTTCTGCATTTTGTACAGGCAGACGTCAATCTGGATGTCCCAGTCGTCCGCGTACTTTTCACCGAACTTCTCCTTGAAGTCGACGACAGCGGCGGTCAGGCGCTCCTCGCGGACGTTCTTGTCGTCGGTGTCAAGCGCGTAGGCGATCTTGTCAAGACCGTACTCGCACAGATCATCGAGCATCTCGTGGTTGACGGCAGCCTTTTCAAACGTGAACTTCGGCTTGCCGATGGTGTCGACGATGGTGTTAATAAATTCAACAACCTTGACGTTCGTCTCATGGGCAAGCTTGATGCACTCCATGAGGATGTCTTCCTTGACTTCGTTGGCCTCGGTCTCGATCATGACGACCTTCTCGTGGGTTGACGCGATGGTCACGAAGCACTGGCAGGCGTTGCGCTCGTCCTGCGACGGGTTCACGATATACTTGCCGTCCAGATAGCAGACGTTCGTGGTGGCCGTGGGGCCGTTCCAGGGAATGTCAGAGTAAGCAATGACGAGCGAAGAGCCGATGGAGGCGACGATCTCAACAGGGTTATCATAGTCCTGCGCGAGAATGGTGTTCGTCAGGACAACGTCGTTGCGGAGCTCCTCGTCAAAGAGCGGACGCATCGGGCGGTCGATAAGACGCGAGATGAGAACACCGCGGTCCGAGGGCTTACCCTCGCGGCGGTTAAAAGAGCCGGGGATGCGGCCGACGGCGTACATGCGCTCTTCGACCTCAATGGTCAGAGGGAAGTAGTCGATGCCGGCCTTGGGCAGGGGAGAGGCCACGGCGGTGACGAGGACGACGGTGTCGCCGTAGCGGCAGATGGCCTCGGCATTGCAGAGCTCGGCAACCTTGCCGGTCTCGACCGTGAAGGTGCGGCCGCCGATTTCGGTCTCAAAAATGTGATGGTTCGGATACTGCTTGTGCGTAATCATGAAATAACCTCCTGTGTGTTTTTTGCGCGCGTGGGAGGTTTAGCACTTGAAACTGGCGTTTGACGCAAACGCTACTTTCAACTGCTAAAGCAAGCTCCCATGCGCTTGGATTTGTATGGATAGGGATGTGCTTAAAAAGGGCGGTCTGCGACCGCCCTTTTTATTTGCGGATTTACTTACGCAGACCCAGCTTAGCAACGATCGCACGGTAGCGGTTGATGTCCTTCTTGGCCAGATAGTCAAGCAGGCTTCTGCGCTTACCGACCATCATCAGAAGGCCGCGGCGGGAGTGGTTGTCGTGCTTGTGAACACGCAGGTGCTCGGTCAGCTCGTTGATTCTGGAGGTCAGAACAGCGATCTGAACCTCGGGAGAACCGGTGTCGCCGGGATGGGTTGCGTACTGCTCAATGATAGCAGTCTTTTCTTCTTTGCGCATCATAGTGTGTTTCCACCTTTCAAAATTCATTTCCCGCTGTCTAAGTCATGGGTCTGGCAGAATCGCCTGTGTAAAAACCGGGCTGTCTCCCGCAACTGAGGCCAGGGGTTCCGGCGCATTGCGCCAGCTTATTTAGAATACCACATGAGATTCCAAAAGTAAAGTCCAATTTCTGCTTGCTGCTCAGGTTTTTTCCGGATCATCGCAGGGATCGTCCGGCGTGTTGAACGCCTGCGTGTCAAAGGTGATGATGGCGTGATATTCCTTTCCGTCTGTTTGCAGCTCGCGTTCGACAAGCTCCCGGAGCTCCTGTTTCCGGTCTTCCATAGAAAACGGCAGCACAAGGTCAAAAATAACGTTTGTGTGGCGGTTGCCGCGCACCATGCGAAAATCGTGGACGGTAAGCTTCGGGTCGACCTTCCGCAGAATTTCCGCGACCTGCGTGTGAATCCTGCTGAGCTCCTCGTCGTCGGTCACAATCGGGTCATAGTGGATGACTAACTCCACGCCGAGCGTTTTTCGCACTTCGCGCTCCATTTCATCGATGCACTCGTGCGCATCGAGAACATCCTCGCGGTAGTCCATCTCGACGTGCGCGCTTGCAAAGCGGCGGCCGGGGCCGTAGTCGTGGATCATGAGGTCGTGCACGCCGAGCACCTTTTCGTGCGACAAAAGTTCCTGCGTGATGACGCGCACCAGATGCTCGTCCGGCGCCATGCCGAGAAGTGGGTTGATCGTATCGCGTGCCACACCGAGACCGGACCACAAAATGAAAAGCGCCACAAGAAGGCCTGTCCAGCCGTCGAGCCTCGCGCCGGTCAGCTTCCCGATGAGGCAGGAGGCCAGCACCGCGCCGGTCGCGATCACATCGTTGCGGCTGTCCGCTGCCGTCGCGGAAAGGGCTGCCGAATCGATCGTTCTTCCGAGACTGCGATTGAACGCCGCCATCCAGAGCTTAAGCAGAATCGACCCCACAAGCACCAGCACCAGAGCAGGCGAAAACTCCACAGGCTCCGGGTGCAGAATCCTTGATGCCGAGGTCTTGACGAGCTCCGCGCCGACCAGCAGGATCATCGCCGCCACGCAGAGCCCCGAAAGATACTCCATCCTGTGGTGTCCATACGGGTGTTCGCGGTCGGCGGGCTTTTCGGAGAGCTTAAAGCCGAGCAGCGTTACAACGGAGCTTGACGCGTCGGAGAGGTTATTGAACGCGTCCGCGGTGATCGAGACGCTTTTGCAGAGCGTTCCCACCAGAAGCTTTCCCGCAAACAGCAGAATATTGCAAAAAATGCCGACCCAACCGGCCAGCTTTCCATATTGCGACCGGACGGCCGGATTCTTCGTGTTGGCGTAGTTTTTCACAAACAGCCGCAGCAATAGCCCTCGCATCAATGTATCTCCCCATCTCTCCAGCATAATATTTGTATCATATCGCGCTTCCACCAAAAATACAAGCAGAAAATCCCTCTGAACTTTCGGGTTCATGGAATTTCCTCTTCACGCCCCGCAGGGGTCGGTTACGCACATCAGCTTCCCTCACCTCGTAGGGGTCGATTGAGCACATCGACCCAAGGGCACTTTCGAATTCGCCGCAGATTTCCGTAAAACCGGTGTGTTCTCCCGGGACGATGTGGGCATCGTCCCCTACGCACAGATTTCGGAACTCCCGCAGGGGCACCTGCCCACATGGGAAAAGGACGGCTTAGCCGCCCTTTTCCTCACGTTGCATGTATCGGGCTCAGCAGCAGCCGTTGTCACACCCGCAGCCGCAGCTGTTGCCGTTACCGTTCCAGAGTACGAAGATAATGACCAGAACAATGATCCACCACCAGCTGTTGCCGAAGGCGCAGATACCGGAAGAATTATTGCAAGACATAACGAAACCTCCTGAAATATAACGTAGCGTCTGTCGCTCGCTCATTCCATGTTATGCAGCGCCCCGCAATTGGTTCCATTACCCGGCGGTCTCGAAAAGCTCGTCGAGGCTCGCGAACCGGTAGCCCATGGCCTCCCACTTTGTAAGAAGCGCATCGAGAATTTCCGCGTTCGTGCTGGACGTCGAGTGCAGCAGCACGATCGCGCCCGGATGGATGCGCGGAAGGAGTTTCGAAAAGGCCTGCTCCTTCGTCAGCTGATCGTCCTGATACCAGTCGACATACGCTAAACTCCAAAATACCGTCCGGTAGCCGAGGTCCTTTGCCATCTGGAGGTTTTCCTCGCTGTAAATGCCCTGCGGCGGGCGGTAGTATTTTTTCATGACCGCGCCGGTCGTCTGCTCGAAGAGCGTCTCCACATCGGAAAGCTCTTTTCGGAAGCTCGCCGGGTCCGAGATTTTTGACATGTCGTAGTGGTGGTACGTGTGGTTGCCGACAATGTGCCCCTCGTTTACCATCCGGCGCACAAGGTCCGGCGCGGTCTCGAGATAATTCCCGACGACAAAAAAGCACGCGGGCGCATTGTGCGCCTTCAAAGCGTCCAGAATGCTCGCTGTATAGCCGTTTTCATACCCCGCGTCAAAGGTCAGGTAGACGACCTTCTCGTTTCCGTCTCCCACATACACCGCATCATAGCTTTGCAGAGCCTGCTTGCTTGCGTTTCCGACAGGCTCTTTTCCCTCCGCGCGGAAGCTGAGCCCCCATGACCCCGTTTCGATTGCCTGACCTGCCGCAAACAGCCCCGGCAGCGCCGCGCAGAACAGCACGATCACAAGCGCCGCCAGCAGCAGTCTTCCGTTGCGCCGTAAATATTCCCCCATAAAAACCGCCTCCCCTGTCCAAAGCCTATGCAGGGCAGGGGAGGTGCATGTTCATTTTTTGCAGGGCGCGTTTCCCTTCGTGCAGCCCGGGCAGCCGCAGCCGCATCCTCCGCCGTTCTTTTTCCGCTTCCGGACGGCAAATACGATCCAGAGCACCAAAAACGCTAAAATCAGAACTCCCATCGCACACTCCTATAAATTCAGGATCGCGAACATCGCAAACGCCGCCAGATATGCCACGCAGCACTGCGACAGCGCGATGATTCCCGCGCGAACCGGCGAGCCTACCTCCCGGCGAATGGCCGCGATGGCCGCGACGCAGGGAGTATAAAGAAGCGTAAAGACGAGAAAGCTCGCGGCGCTTTTTGTCGTGAAGAGCGCGGAAAGCGCGCTTGTGCCGAGCAGAATTTCAAGTGTGCTTACGACCGATTCTTTCGCGATAAAGCCGGAAATGAGCGCCGTTGCGCACCGCCAGTCGGCAAACCCGAGGGGCGCAAAGATGGGCGCGAGAAGCTGGCCGACCATGGCAAGAAGACTGTCCGCGCTGCTGTCCACCACGTTCAGACGCGTATCAAAGCTCTGCAAGAACCAGATGACGATCGTTGCGAGGAAAATGACTGTGAACGCCCGCTCCAAAAAGTCCTTCGCTTTTTCCCAAAGAAGAAGGGCCACGCTCTTGACCGACGGCAGCCGGTAGTTGGGAAGCTCCATCACAAACGGCACGGGCCGGCCACGGAACGCCGTCTTCTCCAGCACCAGCGCAGCTAAAATTCCCATGAGAATTCCGAACACATAGAGTGCGATCATCACAAGCGCCGCGTGCTGCGGAAAAAACGCCGCCGAGAAAAAGCCGTAAATCGGGATTTTTGCCGAGCAGCTCATAAAGGGTGTAAGCAGGATCGTCATGGTCCGGTCGCGCTCCGATGGAAGCGTCCGGGTCGCCATGACGGCGGGCACCGTACAGCCGAAGCCGATGAGCATCGGCACGATGGACTTACCGGAAAGACCGATGCGCCGCAGCAGCTTGTCCATCACAAACGCCACGCGTGCCATATAGCCGGTGTCTTCCAGAATAGACAGGAAGAAAAAGAGCGTCACGATCACGGGCAAGAAGCTCAGAACGCTTCCCACGCCTTCAAAAATACCGTCGATGATCAGGCTCTGCACCACGGGATTGAGCCCGTAGGCTGTGAGCGCCGCGTCGGTGAGCGCTGTGAGCCTGTCAATGCCGAGCGCCAGAAGATCGCTCAAAAACGCGCCGATCACATGGAACGTCAAAAAGAAGATGAGAAACATCACGCCGATAAAAATCGGGATCGCCGTATATTTGCCGGTCAGAATTTTATCTGCCTGCACGCTTCTTCGGTGCTGCCGACTCTCCCTGGGCTTCACGACCGCGCTTTTTACCAGTTTTTCAATGAAACTGTAGCGCATGTCGGCAAGCGCAGCGTTCCGGTCCAAGCCCCGCTCCTGCTCCATCTGCAGAACAGAGTGCTCAATAAGCTCCTTTTCGTTCTGGTCGAGCTTGAGCGCATCTTCGATGCCGCTGTCTCCTTCAATAAGCCACGTCGCGGCAAAGCGCGTGTTGATGCCCGCCGCCTGCGCGTGGTCTTCGATCTGGTGGCAGACCGCATGGATGCACCGGTGCACGGGGCCCGGCTCGCAGAAGTCATAGACCTGCGGCAAAATTTTTCCCTCCGCCACGCGCACGGCTTCGTCAATGAGCTCCGACACGCCGTCGGCTGTCGCCGCGCAGATGGGGACGACCGGAACGCCGAGCGTTTGTGCCATTTTTTGCACGTCGATGCTGCCGCCGTTTCCGGTCAGCTCGTCCATCATGTTGAGCGCCAGCACTGTCGGCACGCGCAGCGTCAGAAGCTGCAATGTCAAATAGAGGTTCCGCTCCAGATTCGTCGCGTCGACGATGTTGATGATACCGTCCGGCTTCTGGTTGAGGATAAAGTCGCGCGTGACGATCTCCTCAGCCGTGTATGGCCGCAGTGAATAAATGCCGGGAAGGTCAACCACCGAGCAGCCCTTCTGTCCGCGCACCTGACCGATCTTCTGTTCGACCGTCACGCCCGGGAAATTGCCCACGTGCTGGTTCGAGCCCGTGAGCTGGTTGAAAAGCGTCGTCTTTCCGCAGTTCTGGTTGCCGGCCAAAGCGAGAATCATTCCGGCACCTCCTCTACGGTGATGCTGCGCGCGTCCTCCTTGCGAAGCGTCAGACTGTACCCGCGCAGCAGAAGCTCCATCGGGTCGCCCATCGGTGCGACCTTCGTGACCGAAACGATCGTCTGTGGAATAAGACCCATGTCGAGAAGCCTGCACCGGAGAATCCCTTCTCCGCCGACCGCCGTAATGCGACCCTTTCTTCCAATATGCAGTTCATCCAATGTCATATGTACCTGATATCCCTCCATTCTGATCTCCGCGTTTAGCATAAACGAGGCGGGAAAAAAATGCAAGCGTCTTTTTGACAGAAATCTTTGAGCGGAATTCACAATTTTGTCACTTCTTATCCGCTTTGTTATGGTAAACTTGAAATACGGATAAACCAACACAAATCCGGCGCGCCTGCCGTTATCTTCAAAGGAGACCAAAGCATGAATATCCTGTTTTTCCTGACACCGAAGGCGCTGTGCTCGTATATCGACGACGGCTGCACCCTGCGTCAGGCGATGGAACGTATGGAAAACTCCGGCTATACCGCCCTGCCGGTTCTCGATAAAGATGGCGGCTACTGCGGCGTTCTGACCGAGGGGGACCTACTCTGGGCGGTCAAGCGTCTTTGCGTTATGGACCTTCGCCAGACCGAGGATCACTCAATTTCCGAAATCACCGCCCGCCGGGAGGTCCACCCCGTCCGTGTCGACACGCGCATTGAAGACCTGGTCCTCGTCGCCGCCGACCAGAACTTTGTCCCCGTCATCGATGATAAAAACGCATTCATCGGCATTGTCACGCGCAGCTCGATTCTGAAATACTGTTTGGATCGCTACTTCTCGCGCGAGTACGAGCTGGTCGGCGCGCGATAATTTTTCTTTTTCAGGTATATGCTTCCAGAGCTCTGGTCATACTAGGTTCAGGAGGTGTAAACCATGCAAAACAACGAACATTCCGAATCCAACCGGTTCAGAAAATTCTTTCAGGAAAAGGGCTACTACATCGTTCTGCTTCTTTGCATTTTAGCAGTAGGAATCTCGGGCTACATTTTTGTGTCCGGCGCCGTTTCTGAAAAGAAGTCTCTGAACGAGCAGACCCTTTCCGTTGCCACCAGCGCGGAAATCCTCGAGGACAAGCCGTCCTCGTCTTCCTCCGGCGGCAAAACACAGTCGGGTGGGAGCACACAGACGCAGAAGCCCGCAAGCGCTTCTTCCGGTCCTGCGGACGCCGCGGACGCATCCGCGCAGGAGCCGGCAAGCGAGACGCTTTCGGTTCGCGTCTGGCCGGTTTCGGGCGAGCGCATCGCGCCCTACAGCATGCAGGAGCTGTCTTTTAACCAGACCACGCAGGACTGGCGCACGCACGACGGCATCGATCTTGCCGCGCTCGCGGGAGAGCCCGTTCGGGCGGCCTGCACCGGCACTGTGACTGCCGTCTATGACGACGAATTTTTCGGTACGACTGTCGTTCTCTCGCATCCCGAGGGCTATGAGACCATTTACGCGAACCTCGCGGCCATGCCGGCCGTCTCCGCCGGGATGCGTGTCACGGCGGGCGATACCATCGGCTCCGTCGGCGAAAGCGCGCTTCTGGAGTCTGCGTCGGCCTCGCACCTGCACTTTGCCGTCCGGCAAAACGGCGAAAGCGTCGACCCCGTCCGCTTCATCGACTGAAGCGATCCATCAAACGAACAGCAAAACGCCCCGGGCAGTTCAAACGAATTGTCCGGGGCGCTTTCTTTATGCGATGCTTTTACCATCGGGTCATATTTTTCTCAAATTTTTTGGTGTAGGCGCGCTTGAGCTCTTCCGCGCCGATCCCATAGCAGAGCAGAACGTCGTTGTAGTACATGAGGACGTCGGCCAGCTCCTCTACCAGCTGCACCCGCACGTCTTCGTTCGCTGCGGCATTTTCTCCGCCGTACTTTTTGACGATGTCGATCACTTCTCCAATTTCTCCGATCATCCAAAGAAGCTTATTTTTCCCCACCTCCGGGCAAATCGGCTCCCATTTGTGCCGGTATTTCTCCTGCAGGGCCTTCTGCATTTGCTGCATTTCGCCAATCGAAAAATCTTCCATGCTGCATGCCTCCATCCAAGCCTGATTTGCAGACGCGTTTGTATGATAAACCGCCCGCTGTGCAGAGTCTTTGGTCAATCCGCCGGACGCTTGTCCTCCTGCGCGCCGTTTTCCCTCTGGTAGGCGGAGCCCCAGATGACCATGGAATCCAAAATCGGCTTTAGGCTGTAACCGGTTTCGGTCAGCGTATATTCAACGCGCGGCGGCACCTCGGCGTAGACCTTGCGCGTGAGAAGCTTTTTTTTCTCCATATCGCGCAGCTGCGCCGTGAGCACCTTCTGGGTCACGTGGCCGATGGACTTTTTAAGCTCGCCGAAGCGCTTCGTCCCGCCCATCAGATCGCGCAGAATCAGAACCTTCCACTTGTCTCCGATTAGCATTAACGTTGTTTCTACCGGGCACGCAGGCAGTTCCATGTTGCAGTCCTCCATTCCGAATAGTATCCTTTTGGTAACTACAGCACAATATTGTGCTTACTTTACGAAAAGATCTTACTGCGCTATTATACTGCCAGCGAGTGAAAAACGCAACAGCGCGTCAAAAAACTTCTTTGAAGTTTGAAAAAGTGGTTGATTGAACGCGAAAGACACCCCTAGCGAGAGCGCGGCGGAGATGAAGCAGAAGGTGGAGGACGCGTACCCCGGATACAGCGGCCTGAACTATCTCGACATGACAGTCGGCTTCTTCTTTCCCGGGAAATAATACAGAACAAAATGCGGCGGCCCAGAGAAAAAGCTCCGGGCTGCCGCGTATTTTTATGGTCAGCTTGCATAAGACGCATCAGAATAGATCCAGCGCGTTATCGAGGTAAATTTTCTCCCGGACGCGCAGCTGGCAGTCCGGCTTCGTCAGGTAATAGAGCAGGAACTCCAGAATCAAAGCGCTTCCGAGCCCGCGGCCTTCGATTTTGAAATTGGAAAAGCCCATCGGCAGGTATGTATTTTGAATGTCCGCAATTCCAATGAAGCCGGGATTTTCCATGGCGCGGGAAAAGCGGTAGCCATATTTTGCGTCCGGCGCTTTGCAATGGTGCTCCGGGGCGGCTTCTCCGAGATTTTTCCGGTTGACAGCCTCATAGCAGGCGCGCCTGTCCTTGCAGCCAAACGAGCAGCATTCGTTGCAGAGAAATTCGACCTTGTCCTTCAGCGCCTGCGGCAGCGTATTTAATGATGCAAAAGCCTTGTTTAACCGGAAATCCGGCACAACGTATGAAAACTCCGGCCGTTCGAGCTCGCACCGGAGCTGCGAAAAATCGGTCAGGACTTTTGTGGTCGAGGAGACAAAATAGAGCGGGGGATAGGCCACTTTCAGATGGTCCAGCAGCAGCTCCGAGTGGACGATCACGCCGTTTTGCACCGTGCCGCTTTCTGAAAACAGGCGGCAGAGCGCGTTGCAGGTTTTGTCCTTCAAATGCTCCTCGCGCAAAAGAGAATTGCTGAACGTCAGGCGGGCGGAAATGCCGTACTCCCGCATGAGGGCCAGAACGTCCCAGGCCCCGCACGTGCCGGAGCTCACGCGTCCGCCGCCCCAGAGGCAGCTAATTGGCGCGCCGTAGATGGAGCCGATTTCGCACCAGTCGTAGAAATACTCCCTGTGCGCGCGGTAGAGTGGGAGAAACGCGGCGTAAAGCTCGTAAAATTCGAATAGCCCGGGCAGATGGTACTGCGCCATTTTTTCGTTCAAACTCTATCCTTCCCATCCTGCAATTTAAGCGGTTTTCTGCCTGCATTATAGACGATTCCCGCTTGATGCGCAAGCAGCTGGATCAGAAAGATACCACCGCCGCCGGTTTTTGAAACCGGCGGCGGTGGCATCAGAAAAGAAGGGGAGGCTGGAAACTCAACGCGTTTGGGAGGCCTTGAGCTGCAATTGGATTTTATCGGAAAAGAGCGCGATGAACTCGGCGTTTGTAGGCTTTCCGCGGGCGTTTGAGATCGTGTAGCCGAAGAACTTTCGGAGCGTTTCTTCATCGCCTCGCTCCCAGGCAAGCTCGATGGCATGCCGGATGGCGCGCTCGACCCGGGATGAGGTCGAATGGAACTTCCGCGCGACCTGCGGGTAAAGGACCTTTGTGATGGCCCGCATCACGTCCTTGTCGTCAACGGCCATCATGATCGCTTCGCGAAGGTACTGATAGCCCTTCACATGCGCCGGAACACCCACATCGTGGATCATTGACGTGACAAGCGCCTCCACATTTGCGCTCAGGTATCTTGTGCCGCGCGTGACCCGTTCAGCGGTGATGATATCGCCCACGCGCTCGGCAATCATCTTGAGTTTACAGGGCTTACTGAGAAAATACCGCGCGCCAAATTTTTCCGCTGCCTGCGCCGCAAAGTCGGTCATTGCGTTGGTCAGGACAAGACCGATGGGCGGCTTGGGAAGCGCGCTTGCTTCCTTCAGAACGGACAGTCCGTCCAGCTTCGGCAGCAATAGATCGAGAATCAGAACGTTCGGCTGCGCGGCGCGCAGAAGCCTGACAGCCCGTTCGCCGTCGTTGGCTGTGCCCACAACGTCAAAGGAAGAATTCGTTTTCAAATAACACGCAAGATCGGAAGTAAAGCCCTCGTCCGCGTCGGCAATCAGAATTTTAATGCAGTTGTCCATGCTTGACTCCTCTCATTACAAATTACGCTGTCGCCCGGCCGGGCACAAAATTTCGCTGCGATGGATATAAATTAGCACATTTCAACAGAAAATTCAAGATTTTACAAAATAATTTTTACCACTTTTTGTGGACAAAATTCGACAAAATCGGACGGCTTCTGTCCAAACCTGTCCGATTTTGTCGAATTTTCAAAAGCTGCAATTGTGTTGGAAGGAGGCTATGCGTCCTCCGTCATCAAAAATGCCAGCGGGTCAACCGCTTCGCCGTCTATGTACACGCCGAGGTGCAGCTGCGGCCCCGTGGTCCAGCCCGACGAACCGGAAAGGCCGATGATCTGGCCCTGCTTCACGGTATCGCCGGGGGCTGCCAACAGCTCTTGTAAATGTGCGTAGAGGGTCTGTATGCCATCCTCGTGCTCGAGCTGGATGAAATAGCCATATGCCTCATGGTATTCCGCTTTGAGGACTGTCCCGTCTGCCACAGCCAGCACATTGCTTCCGGCCGGTGCATCCAAGTCAACACCTGCGTGGAAGGATACCGTCCTGGAGACCGGATGCTCCCGCCAGCCGAAGGAATCGTTCACAGCAGCATCTGCGTTTTCCAGCGGCCAGACGTACTTCGCTACGGTCATCTCCGGTGCTTTCTCCGGAAATTCCGCTTCGGCCAGTGCCTCCGGCGCTTCCGGCCCAATTGCCTCCGGCAGGGCGGAAGAGGCTTCAACAGCTTCAACCTGTAAGGGTTCGGGGACAACCGGTTCCTGCCCGGATGGAGCGGGGAGCGCTGCCTGGGTAGAAAAGACGCAGGCGGAAAGTGCAAATGCGATGGCTGCGCAGACGCCGGCCCATTTGGAAACGGGACGGAAACGCGCAATGGCGCGGATGCGGCGGCTCAGGCTGCTTCCGGAAAAGCTGGCAGTAAGCGGCGCGGGCGCCGGACTGCGCGCAGCCATGGATAAAAGCGTCAGGGCGTAGGCCTTCCGGCAGCCGGGGCCAAGCGCCCGCAGAACGGCCTCGTCACAGGCAAGCTCCATATCACGCCCCGCCAATATGACCATGCACCAGACGAGCGGGTTCCACCAGTAAAGGCACAGGCATACCGTAAACAGGAGCTTTCGCACACAGTCACGCCGTTTTACATGCGCCAGCTCATGCGCGAGCACCAGCCGGAACGGTTCGCTCTCTGCGGCCAGACCCTCCGGCAGCAAAATGACCGGTCGGAGTACGCCGAATGTCAAGGGCGCGCGGCGGCTGCTCGTGGCGCGGATGCGGGGCGATTTGCGAAAGCGAAACAGATCCAGCAGCACGTCCATAGATGGGCAGGGCGCGATCCGCGCGGACCGGAATCCTCGCACCATAAAGATACAGCCGATGCTCACATATGCGGCTAGCAGCACCGTTCCCGCCAGCCAGACGATGAAAAGCGGGGAAACACGCGCCGGAGCTTCCAAGACCGCCTCTATTGCCGCGCCATCGGTCAGATCAGGGAAGGGCAGAAGCGTCCGAGAAACTGTTCCCGCTGCCGCAGAAGCGGAAGTCCGCTCAAAAAGGTTCCAGATGCTAAGGCGCGTTGGGATGGATACCGGCAGCAAGAGGCGCACAGCCGCTGCGCACCAGAGCGCCGGGAAAAGCCTTCGGGGCAGATGCCGCTGCAGCCCGAGCCGCAGCGCGAGAACGAGCAGAATCAGCGCGCTTCCGCCCAAAATGGCCGCTTGCAAGCCTGTCATTCCTCCATCGCCTCCACAAGCGCTTTCAGCCGCGCAAGCTCGTCTTTTGATAACGACCGATCACTCAAAATCGATGCAAACAGCAGCTCCGCGGAACCGCCAAATACCTTTTCGACCAGCGTTTCAGCCTCCTCCTTCTGCGCCTGCTGCTTTGTAATCTGCGCGTGGCAGGTGAAATTCGGCTCCCGGCGCTCGATCGCGCCCTTTTCGATGCACTTTTTGATGACCGTATAGGTCGTGTTTTTGTTCCAGCCGATGGTGTCCGCTAACCGCAGCGAGATTTCCTTCGCCGTCCGGTCGTTTTTCTGCCAGAGGACCTCCATGACCTTCCATTCCGAGTCAAACAGCTTCATACAAACCCTCCCAGTGTTGGTAAACTCAGACTATCACATTCGTCCAAAACTGTCAAGATGGCTTGACAAAATTGGACTACTGTGATAGTTTAAATGTAGACTATTGCAATAGTACAAACGGGAAAGGAGGTTCCAGACAGAAAGCCACACAGACAACCAACCGGGGTGCGCCGTGCGCGCGGCGGCGCTCCTGTGACTTTGGAAGGAGGACGCGATGAAACAAACTTACCGGCGCTTTTGCGCTGTTTTGCTGATTTTATGTCTGCTGTGCGGCTGCGCGGCGGAAAAAGAGGTCACAGTTATCTCGCTTCCGGGCGAAGAAAAAATGGCTGTGGAAGAACAAAATGCACCGGAAGCCACACCGACTGCGGTGCGGGGGAAAACAGGGGAAGAAACGTACCATCTCGAGCTTCAAAAGTGCGTGCCGGAAAACCTTAGCGGTATCACGGCCCTGACGGTTCTGGGCGATACGATCATCGCCGGTGGCTCCTCGGAAACCGGGCCGTCTCTTGTTCGTTTCCAAGTGACCGGCGGGGAAACGCAAACCTTGGATGTTCCGGACGGGGCGGACTATCTCTACGCGCTGTGCGAAAATCCGGACGGCGGGTTCTTTCTTCTGAGTGGGAGCCTTCCGGCGGGGTATTGGGACGAACGCGGGAATTTTACGTTTCTGTCCGGCGAACCGGAAGGCAGGCTGGTGCTTTCGCGGTACGACGCGAGCTTTTCTTTGCAGGAGACAACGACGCTTGAGAAGCGATACACAGAGTCTGGCGCGCGGTTTTTCCAGATGACAAAGACAGACGAAGGGCTTGCCTTACTGAGTGCGTCGATGCTTGTTCTTCTGAGTGATAGCGGCGCGGAGACGGCACGCCAGGCGATCGACACAAACGATGGCTGGGCGTTTGCGGCGATGCAGGAGCGGGATGGGATACTTTTTGTTCTCACGCGAGATTTGTTTGGCGGCGAAGCGCCCGAATTACGCGCGTTTGACGCAAAAACGCTCACTCCACTCGAGGCGCAGACGCTGCCGTCTGGCACGGTGGGGCTCGGCCTTGGCGAAGACGGAACGTTTTTGCTGACGAACAGCGATGGGCTATCAAGCTACGACCTTGCGTCTGGAACGGTGCAGACGATCGCTTCTTGGCGGGAGCTCGGCGCGAAGCCGGACGCGGAGCAAATCTTCCAGACGGAAGACGGCTATGTGCTGTTTTCGCCGAACGGCGAGGCAGCCACAACACTTTTCCGGCAGGTGGGCGCGGGGAATGCGAAGACGGTCCTGACGCTGGCCGTCGCGGCCGATTGCCCCGTCTGGTACGAGTTTACGCAGCTGTTCGAGAATTTCAATCTCAGTCAGCAGGAGTATCAGATCGACTATACCATCTATTCGGACTCGCCGTACGGGGACGCAGAGCCGATGGACGTTCTGCGCACAGAAATCATGGCGGGCCAGTCGCCCGACCTCTTTGCCTTTTACTCCGACGGCAATCAGGCCCCGCCGCTTGCGCCCCGTGCGGTCTGTGCAGATTTAAGGGAACTTTTGCCGGACGTGACGGAGGACAGCCTCCTGCCCGGGCTATTTGACTTACTCACGCAGGACGGGGCGCTTTATGTGCTGCCGCTCACGGTGCGGGTCGATACGCTGATCATGCCGTCGAATTTGATTGACAGCCCCGGCGTGACGCTGGAAGATTTGGAAACCGCGCGGGAGAAAATGCCGGAGGACTGGGTGCCGGTCGATTCGTGGAACACGCCGGGAAATCTTTTCGGGCTGACCGCCGCCTTTTGCATCGGACGATTTGTAGATCGCGAAACCGGTACATGCAGGTTTGAAACGCAGGAATTCATAGATATTCTCGACTGGTGCAAGAACTGGGGCGGCGACGGTTCGATGCCGGAAGCACCCGAAAAAACGCTCATGAAGCTCGGCTGGATTTCGAGCCTCAGTTGGCTGGCCTCGCGCGAGGACATCGCAAAAGAGTGGTTTGACGGCGCTGGGTACACCTACGCGGGCTATCCGGTCGGCTCCGGCGGTAGCGCATATCTGGTGCTGACGAGTCTCGGCGTGAGCACATCGTGCCAGAACCTGGCGGGCGCAAAGGCGTTTCTGGCATACTGCTTTTCCGGCAAGCAGGAGAGCGGCCTGCCCGCAAATATGGAAGTGCTGCGGGAAGAACTTGCGCAGTATAAGCTCGGAAATCGCACCAACTGGTACGGCGAACCGGAGACGATCAGCGAGGCGGACGAAGAGAAATTTATGGAGCTTCTTGGGAGCGTCACCGTGCTTGAAGGGATGGACAAGTCGCTGGAGGATATTTTGAGCGAGGAGGCAAATGCGTATTTCGCGGGGGCGGCGACAGCGGAGCAGACAGCTAGAACCATCCAGTCCCGCGCAAGTCTCTATTTGCAGGAGCAGTATCCGGGCGCATGATGGTATCCTCCCGGTAACTACGCCACGAAATTGTGCGTACTTTACGAAAAAGCGCCCCTGCGCTATGATAGGCCCAACGAAGGGGCAGAGCCCTGAATCCAAACGATAGGGGAGAGCGCTATGAATCAGGCGGAACGAAGATTGTATCTCATCCATACGCTGCTGTCCGAGCGGCCGTCTTGCCGCAGGCAGGAGATTCCGAAGGACGCGGCACGGCAGAGAGTTCTGCTGCGCGGTCTGATGAATGTCCGCCCAGCGAAGCAGATCAGCCCAGAATTTCTCTCGGTGCAGGACGAATATCTGCGGCAGGAGCTTTCGGAGGCGGGCGTGACGCACGTGGAGGATTTGCAGCCGGTTTCCGGTGATCTATATCTCTGGCAGGGCGATATCACGAAGCTCTCGTGCGGTGCGATCGTGAACGCGGCAAACAGCGGCATGACGGGCTGCTATGTCCCGAACCACGCCTGCATCGACAACTGCATCCACACCTACGCCGGCGTGCAGCTCCGGCTGGACTGCGCCGAAATCATGGAGAAACAGGGCCACGAGGAACCGACCGGACAGGCGAAGCTCACGCGTGCGTACAATCTGCCGTGCAGCTTCGTTCTGCACACGGTGGGACCGATCGTGACGGGAGAGCCCACAAAAGAGGATGAGCAGCTGCTCGCCTCATGCTACCGCTCGTGCCTTTCTTTGGCGGAGGAGAACGGCGTGAAGAGCATCGCCTTCTGCTGCATCTCCACGGGCGTGTTCCATTTCCCGAACGAGCGGGCGGCAGAGATCGCAATCGATACGGTGCGGCAATATAAAAGCGAGACAGGAAGCGAAATGAAGGTAATTTTCAATGTATTCAAGGACCTGGACAAAGAAATCTACGAAAGACTGCTCCAAAGAGCTTGAGCGGCTGCAAAAGGCGCTCCGGGAGGCCGACGCGGTGGTCGTCGGAGCGGGCGCGGGCTTATCGGCAGCGGCTGGATTTTCCTATTCCGGCGCGCGGTTTGAAGCGTATTTCTCCGATTTCGCGGCGAAATACGGCTTTCATGACATGTATATGGGCGGCTTTTATCCCTATGAAACGCCGGAGGAATATTGGGCGTACTGGAGCCGGTATATCTTCATCAACCGCTACATGGACGCGCCGAAGCCGGTTTATGACGAGCTCTTGCAGCTCGTTTCCGGCAAGGACTATTTTGTCATCACAACAAACGTCGACCACTGCTTTCAGAAGGCGGGCTTCGACAAAAAGCGGCTATTTTACACGCAGGGCGATTACGGCCTTTTTCAGTGCAGCGAGCCGTGTTGTCAGGAGACGTTTGACAATGAAACCGTCGTGCGCGAAATGGTCGGGCGCCAGAAGAATATGAAAATTCCGACAGAACTCGTTCCCGTTTGTCCGCACTGCGGAAGGCCCATGACGATGAACCTCCGCTGCGACGATACGTTCGTGCAGGACGAGGGTTGGCACAAAGCGGCAGAGCGCTATGAGAAGTTTCTCCGCACCAGAAAAGACCAGCGCATCGTATTTCTGGAGCTCGGCGTGGGCTATAACACCCCGGTCATTATCAAATACCCCTTCTGGCGCATGACGGAGCGGAATCCCAAGGCCGTTTACGCGAGCATCAACCTCGGCGAGGCCATCACAATGCGGGAGATCGAGACGCAGTCAGTGCTTCTGGACATGGACATCGGCGAAGCATTGCGGCAGCTGACGCGATGAAAGCAGCTTGAAGCAAGCTGAAAATAGAGCCTGAGAGCACGCCACCGCCGCCGGTTTCAAAAACCGGCGGCGGTGGCGTCAGAAAAGAAGGGGAGGCTGGAAGCTCAACGCGTTTGGGAGGCCTTGAGCTGCAATTGAATTTTATCGGCGAAAAGTGCGATGAATTCGGCGTTTGTTGGTTTTCCACGGGAGTTCGAAATCGTATAGCCGAAGAACTTCCGGAGCGTTTCTTCATCGCCGCGCTCCCAGGCAAGCTCGATGGCGTGCCGGATGGCGCGTTCGACCCGGGATGATGTCGAATGGAACTTCCGCGCGACCTGCGGGTAGAGAACTTTTGTGATGGCGCGCATCACATCCTTGTCGTCAACCGCCATCATGATCGCTTCGCGAAGGTACTGATAGCCCTTCACATGCGCCGGAACACCCACATCGTGGATCATTGACGTGACAAGCGCCTCCACATTTGCGCTCAGGTATCTTGTGCCGCGCGTGACCCGTTCAGCGGTGATGATATCGCCCACGCGCTCGGCGATCATCTTGAGTTTACAGGGCTTACTGAGAAAATACCGCGCGCCGTATTTTTCCGCTGCCTGCGCCGCAAAGTCGGTCATTGCGTTGGTCAGGACAAGACCGATGGGCGGCTTGGGAAGCGCACTTGCTTCCTTCAGAACGGACAGCCCGTCCAGCTTCGGCAGCAATAGATCGAGAATCAGAACGTTCGGCTGCGCGGCGCGCAGAAGCCTGACGGCCTTTTCGCCATCATTGGCCGCGCCCACAACGTCAAAGGAAGAATTCGTTTTTAAATAACACGCAAGATCGGAAGTAAAGCCCTCGTCCGCGTCGGCAATCAGAATTTTAATGCAGTTGTCCATTTTCGACTCCTCTCATTATATGTTTCAAATTTGCCTGGCCAGACATAAAAACTTGTTACGATGGATATAAATTAACACATTCCAACAAAAAATTCAAGTTTTTTCAAACTGTTTTTGCCACTTTTTGTGGACAAAATTCGACAAAATTGGACAGACCTTATCCGAAACTGTCCGTTTTTGTCGAATTTTAAGATGAACGGCGCCAGACCCTCGGCTGAAAACTTCCGGATTTCGTCCGGCAAGGCGCTTTTTTTCGGATACCGCGCCTGCCGGCTGTCTGACAGCGTCTAAAACTTCATTTTTCAAAATATTTCCACAAGCCGATATCATTGGAAGCCGGCAGGAAAGTCAAGGTGGGCAAGACTGACAAAAAACGGATAAAAACGGGGGGAATTAGACGTTCGGGCAAGGCGAATGGCGGCGGCTAAAAAAATGTCAACGCACACAAAAAATGTTTTGAAATCTAGCAGTTTTTCGTGTATAGTAAAAGATGACATAAGGCGGCTGATATACCGCCGTCTTGCCGCGGCCGACGGGCGCGGGTTACTTCAGCGAAAAGGAGAGTGGGACGATTGGAAGAGCTGCTTCGCATGGAGCACATCAGCAAACGGTTCGGCAATTTCTATGCCAATCAGGACATCAATTTCTCGGTCGCAAAAGGTGAGGTACACACCCTCCTTGGAGAAAACGGCGCGGGCAAATCGACGCTCATGAACATTCTCATCGGCCTCTATCAGCCGACCGAGGGCAAGATTTTCCTCAATGGGCAGGAGGTCCGCATCGATTCTCCCAGTCAGGCGGTCAAGCTCGGCATCGGCATGGTGCATCAGCACTTCATGCTCGTCGAGGCAATGACGGTGTTCGACAATATCATCCTCGGCGACAAGCACGCGAAGGGCGTCTTCATCGACCGCGCCGCGCGCCGGAAGGAAATTGAGGCGCTGTCCGAAAAATACGGCCTCGACGTGCAGCTCGACAAGCTTATCACGGATATTTCCGTCGGCGAGCAGCAGAGGACCGAAATTCTCAAGGCGCTCTACCATGGCGCGGAGCTCCTGATTCTCGACGAGCCGTCGGCGGCGCTGACCGATATCGAGGTCGAGGGCCTGTTTGCAATCATGCACAAGCTGATTGGAGAAGGAAAATCCATCATCTTTATCAGCCACAAAATGCGCGAGGTGCTGCGCATTTCCGATCGTATCACGATCCTGCGCCTCGGCAAGGTCGTCGGAACGGTCAATCGCGCGGATACCGACGGGCAGAAGCTCGCAAACCTCATGATCGGCAAGGAGCTTACCGAGTCGCAGTATGAAAAGATCGACGCGAGCGGTGCGGAGGTCGTGGCCGAGCTCGATCATGTGGATTTCAACAAGGAAAGCAAGCACAGCGGTCTGAGCGATTTGTCCCTGAAAATCCATGCGGGTGAGATTGTCGGTGTGGCGGGTGTGGACGGAAACGGCCAGACGCAGCTGGCCCAGCTCATTACCGGCGTTCTCGCGCCGGACGCAGGCGAGGTCCATCTCAAGGGAAAGCGTGTCGCGGTCTTTGACCCGAACGGCTTTATTGAGCACGGCGTGTGCCATGTGCCGGAGGACCGGAATTTGCAGGGCTTGATCGGCGATATGTCCATCGCGGAAAATCTGGTTTTAAAGGACGCGGACGACGCGCGGTTTAGTAAGGGGCACGGTCTGCTTCTCAAAAAGCGCGCCATCGGCGACTATGCCAGGCGGATGGCCGAAAAATACGACGTGCGCTGTACGTCTGTCGACCAGAGCGTGCGCTCGCTTTCCGGCGGCAACCAGCAGAAGGTCATTCTCGCGCGGGAGCTGGAGAACGATCCGGCGCTGCTTGTGATGGCGCACCCGACGAGAGGCTTGGATATCGGCGCGACGAGCTTTGTGCATGAGCAGATGATCGGTGCGCGCGAAAGAGGCGTTGGCATTTTGCTCATCAGCGCGGACTTTGACGAAATTCTTGAGATGTCCGACCGCATTGTCGTCTGCTTTGAAGGTAGGATTATGGGCGAATTCTCCGGCAAGAACCCGCCGGTGGAAGAAATCAGCCTTGCCATGACCGGCAAGTGAGAGGAGGCGCAGTATGGAAAAACTGAAAAAAGCATTTGGCGCGTGCCTCGTGCCGCTGCTGTCGATCCTGCTGGCTTTCCTCATTGGCGGTATTATCATGGCGGCGCTCGGCGCGGACCCGTTTGTGGCGGTCAAGTTCCTCTTCCAGGGCGCGTTCGGCACAAAGGCCGGTATCGGCACGACACTTACAAAGGCAACGCCCCTGATGTTCACCGCGCTTTGCGCGTGCTTCGCGTATAAATGCGGCGTGTTTAACCTCGGCGGCGAGGGTCAGTTCCTGATGGGCTCGATGGCGGCGTTTTTAACCTGCTACTTTACGGGGCTCACAGGCTTTGCCGGGATCGTTCTGGCGCTTCTTGCGGGCACGCTTGCAGGCGGTATCTGGGGCATGATTCCGGGCGTTCTCAAAATTACGCGCGGGCAGAACGAGATGATCATCTCCATCATGCTCAACTACGTCGCGACGCTTCTTATGGGCGTCATCTACACCAGCTGGATCCGCGACGCGTCCGTTCCGCAGACGCCTGCCATCGACGACGCGGTGCATCTTCCGCGCATCGTCTCCGGCATGCGCTTTACGTGGGGCCTTGTGATCGCAATCGCGGTCGGTCTCATTCTCTACTATGTGCTCTTCTGGACGAACGCGGGCTTCCGGCTGCGCGCAGTCGGTTATAATATGACGGCCAGCCGCTTTAATGGCATTCCCGTCGGGCGGTACATGCTTGCGAGCTTCATTGTCTCCGGCGCGATTGCGGGTCTCGGCGGCAGCGCGGAGCTTCTCGGGACGCAGTTCCGACTCATCAACGGCTTCGGCGCTGGCTACGGCTTTGACGGCGTTGCAATGGCGCTCATTGGGCAGCTGCATCCGATCGCGACGATGCTTGTGGCGCTGTTCTTCGCGGTCCTGCGCGTAGGCTCAACAACGATGCAGGCAGCAACCGGCGTCCCGACGAGCGTGTCGGATATCATTCAGGCGCTTGTGATCGTCTTCTCGGTTGCCGGTATGGCGCTGACGAAGCTTCCGGAATTTGAGGCGTGGAAAAACCGCGTCTTCGGCAAGAGAAAGGAGGGCGCAGCGTAATGGATTGGGTATCGAGCTTACTTCTGGCAACCGTTCGTCTGGCAATCCCGGTTCTTCTCATCTCGCTGGCAGAGCTTTATGGCCAGAGAGCCGGCATGGTGAATATCGGTCTGGAGGGCCTGGCTGCCATCGGTGCGCTGGTCGGCTTCCTTGTGTGCTACATCACGGGCTCTAATTGGCTGGGCCTTCTGTGCGGCGCGCTTGCCGGTATCGCGGTCAATATGATCTACGCGTTTTCGACCATCACGCTCTGCGCGAACCACACGGTCTACGGCATGGCCATCAATATTTTCGCGCCCGCGCTCGCGTCTTTTATCTACCGCGTGTATTTTGGCACGGGCTCCGACCTCAAGCAGATCGTTACCATGTCCTCGGTTGCCATTCCCGGCCTTAAGGACATTCCCATCATCGGAGGCCTCCTTTTTGACCAGAGCCCGATGGCCTATCTGACGCTGCTGTTTGTCGTCTTCACTGCCGTTTTCTTCGGCCGGACGCGCGCGGGCCTGAGCTATAAGTCCGTCGGCGAGCATCCGCAGGCGGCCGCGACGCTCGGCATCAATGTCATCGGCGTCAAGTACCTCGCGTGCGTGATTTGCGGGGCTCTGTCCGGGATTGGCGGCGCGTATTTGACGACCTGTTACTCGAGCACCTACACCGACGGCATTGTCGCGGGCCGCGGCTTCATTGCGTTGGCAGCTGTCATCTTTGGCCGTTGGAACGCGGGTGGGATTCTGCTTGCCTGCCTGTTCTTCGGCTTCTGTGATGCGCTGCAAATCAAGCTGCAAGTCTCCGGCATCGCCATTCCGTATCAGTTCTTCCAGATGATCCCGTACCTCGCGACGGTGCTTGTGCTGAGCCTCATCGGCGCAAAGCAGGCAGGTCCGCGGGCAAACGGACAGCCCTATCGCCGCGAACAGCGGTAACACGGTAACAGCGCCACCTCTGGCGTCGTTATAAAATTTTTCTTACGGAGGGAAATATATGAAAAAGTTACTCGCCCTGCTCCTGGCAGCTGCCATGCTGCTGACGTTCGCCGCCTGCGCAAGCAAGCCCGCGGAAACGCAGACGCCCGCGGAGACGACGACCGAAGAGCCCGCCGCTCCGGCTGCGGAGACCGAAACTAAGACCGAAGAAGCGCCTGCCGCTGAAACCACCGACGGCAAGACCTATAAGGTCGCCATGATCTGCGACTCCAGCATCAACGACGGCGGCTGGGGCGCGGCTTGCTACAACGCGATGATCGCCGCGGCCGAGCGCAAGGGCTGGCAGGCGGAGGTCACCGACTCCATCTCGCAGGACGCTTACTATGATTCCATCGTTGCCTACTGCATGCTGGGCTACGACATGATCTACGCCCCCGGCAACCAGTACACCGACGCTGTCCTGCAGGCAGCTGAGGAGTACCCCGACATCGCGTTCGCCCTTCTGAACGGCGCTGCCGACACGCCTGAGAAGGCTGTCAACAAGAACGTCTCCTCCCTTCTTCCGAACGCCCAGCAGATCGGCTGGATCGCGGGCGCGCTGGCTGGCCTCATGACCGAATCCGGCAAGCTCGGCTTCATCGGCGGCATGGAGCTTGACACCACGAAGGGCAAGATCGCTGGCTACGAAGAAGCCGCAAAGTATGTCGGTGAAAAGGAAGGCAAGGAAGTCACGCTTTTGAACGTCCCGTACGCCAACTCCTTCTCCGACGCTCCGAAGGGCAAGGAATTTGCCACCGAGCTCATCGCCCAGGGTGCTGACGTGTTCTTTGGCGACGCTTCTGCCGTTGACTCCGGCGCGCGCGAGGCCATCGACGCTGCTAACGCTGCCGCGGGCGAAATCAAGATCTTTGACATCGGCCAGCCTGCCGACATCCTTGGCCAGAACGAGTGCATCATCTGCTCGCAGGTCACCGATAACTCCGCGATGGTCGCAGCTTCCATGGAGGCTGTTGAGGCCGGTGCCTTCGGCGGCGAAGTGCTCTACGGCACGCTCCAGAACGGCACTCTGTCCGCGGGCGCTCTGAGCGATCTCGTTCCTGCCGACGTGCAGGAGAAGTACCTCTCCTACATCGAGGAAATGAAGAACGATACGTTCATGAAGTAATTTCGTAATAAAAAATGGGATGCGCTCCGGCGCATCCCATTTTTCTATCTCTTTCTGTAAAACTACGCTTGCGTACAGCTCGTTTATGCGGGGTTCTCCGATAATGGCAGGTCATTGAGCGCGCATGGCGTTTCGGGGAACTGATGGCGGCAGTTTTCCTGTACTGTCAGCGCTGCATCCAGCCCCGCCTGATATGCCGCGGCGGAAAGCGCTTGCGCCAGCGGCAGGCAGTCCTCGTCGTCCGCGCCGCAGAAGATCCGAAGCGCGATGTCCTTTTGCCGAAGCGCCTGCAAAATAGCCTCCTTGTGCGCCTGTAAGACCGGAAGCCACGGGCTTTGCAGAATCAGAAGATCGCAGCGCGCCGGGGTAAACGCAATAGCGCGCAGCAGCATATCGCACCCGGCCGAAAAGCCGCCGCACGCGATTTTATCGTAGCCCTCGCCCTGCATGGCATCCAAGGCGTTTGCGACCGGAAGGAAGGATGTGTCATCGTAGCTCCAGCGGAACGTTCCGTATCCGTCCGGCTCGGCGCTTTGGATGGTCTCCAGCTGCCAGTGGTCATCTCCCGCCAGAATCGGGGCCCAATCCGTCCGCGCCGTCTGTGCGTTCTGCGTGTTGCCGTGGACGGCGAGGAACAGATAGTCGGCCGTTTTCCCGTTCCACGAAAAAACAGACTTCGCCGCCGAGACAGCGTCCGCGTAACGCGCATCAGAGCGTGCTTTCAGCGCGAGAAATTCCGGGCTGCCCTCCAGCTGCGCAAGGTCGTCGTCCACCAGCACCTCCGGGCGGTACCACCAGCCGTTCTTCTCGATGGCCGTTCTGAGCCAGCTGAGCGCCGCATCCTGCATCCCGGCCCCACCCGCCAGACAGGCCAGAAAATAGAGTGTCTGCGGCCCAAAGCCTCCGGGCTCTTTTTCATAGGCGGCCAGCAGGAACCGGTAGGCCTGCGCATAGTCCGTTTCCGAGATGGACAGGGTTTCTTCTAACAGATCGTCTTCTTTTTTTACGTCCAAATAGGGTCCTCCTTTTTCGTATGAATCTATAATGCTTTATCTATAATGAGCGATATACAACGATCATACTACAAAAGGAGCCCACTGTCAATGCCGCTGTCTGGGAAAATCAGGCTTCCGTGATCCGATCGATTGTTGCCTGCTCTTCGTCGGAAAACGCGGTGTTCGCCAGCGCCTGGATGTTGTACAGAATCTGAGACGGCTTGGACGCGCCGATCAGAACGCTCGTTACGATTCCGTCACGTAAAATCCAGCTGAGCGCCATTTCGGCGAGCGTCTGTCCGCGGCTGGCGGCAACCGCATGGAGGGCTTTGATCTGCTGCAGGCGTTTTTCTGTCAGGTCCGCCGCATGCAGGAAGCGGGGGCCTTTTTTGATGCGGCTGTCTTCCGGGATGCCGTGCAGATACCGGTCGGTCAGCATGCCCTGCGCGAGCGGACTGAAGGAGATAATGCCCTTTTGCAGCTTCGCGGCGGTTTCCTTCAGGCCGTTATGCTCGATCGTCCGGTCGAAGATGGAGTAGCGGTTCTGGTTGAGGATGAACGGGCAGTGCAGCTCGTTCAGAATTTTGACAGCCTGCTCCAGCGTCTGGCCGTCATAATTGGAAAGCCCGACGTAGAGTGCCTTGCCCGATCGGACCGCCTGCGCCAGAGCGCCCATGGTCTCCTCGAGTGGCGTGTTGGGGTCCATGCGGTGGTGGTAGAAGATATCGACGTAGGGAAGGCCCATGCGCTGTAAACTTTGGTCGAGGCTTGCAAGAAGGTATTTTCTGCTGCCCCAGTTGCCGTAAGGCCCGTCCCACATTTCGTAGCCGGCCTTTGTGCTGATGATGAGCTCGTCGCGGTAGCCGCCCAGCTCTTCGCGGAGGATGCGGCCGAGGTTCTGTTCGGCACTTCCGGGGTTGGGGCCATAGTTGTTCGCAAGATCAAAGTGCGTGATCCCGTGGTCAAAGGCCGTGAAGCAGAGCTGCTTCATGTTTTCAAAAGGCGATGTGTCCCCGAAGTTGTGCCAGAAGCCGAGCGAAACGGCGGGAAGCAGGAGCCCGCTGTTTCCGCAGCGCGAATAGCGCATGGACCCGTAGCGTGCGTTTTGTGCCTGATACATATTGGTTCCTCCTAATGCAATGATTTTCTTTACATATCCTAGCGCTTCAAGTATACTTGAAGTCAAGAGGAAAATCGAAATGTGCTTATCGGCTTAATGCAGCTGGGCACAAGATGCAGCGACGGCTCTTGCCAGGCACATGAAGATCTGATCTCCGGTCTTTCGGCGATTGGAGCGGAAGCAGAACTCATCCAGGTACGCCTGAAGCTGTTGGCAGCGGCCGTGATATGTGCCGAGCAGAAACGCTTTCAGGTTGCTGATAGCTTTGTGAAGCCAATGCAGGTCGCCAGGTTCATATTTTTTCGCGTCCAGCTCCATATCAGACAGGTTCTGATAGCTTCTGTAGCCGTCGCATTCGATTTTTGAGCCCGGCACAACAGTTTCGTCAACGACCTGCTGAAGCGTGCTGCCGGTGACATCTTCAACAACCTGCATCCTCGTGAACAAAGCCGCGCCATTTTCCGTTTTTGACAGCGCCACCACGATCTTCGTCTTGTCCGCCCCGCGACCACGTTTGCTGTTGCGCGTTGCTCCGCCCACGTAGCCGTCGTCCATCTCAACGATGCCGAAAAGTGCGTATTTCTCGTCTCTTTGAGCCATCACGCGGCGAATTCTGTACAAAAGATACCGCGCCGACTCATAGCAGATGTTCAGCGTATGGCTCAGCTGGACGGCAGAAATGCCGCGTTTGTCCGTGGCACACAGATAGATCGCCCAGAACCAGACCGTCAGCGGCAGGTGCGTGCGGTGCATAACGGTTCCTGCGGTGACGGAGGTCTGGTGTCGGCAGGCGCGGCACTGGAACGTGTTTCGCCCGCGAACCGGGTAATATTCCGTACAGCCGCATTTCGGGCAGACGAAGCCATTCGGGAATCGAAGCCGGAATAATTCTGCCCGGCAGCTCTCTTCCGTGCTGAAACGGGTGCGAAATTCTTCAAACGTGATGCTCTCTGCTCGTGCCATGCCAATGACCTCCTGCGTTTTCCAAGATCATTGTAGCACTTTCGCTGTCCTATATTTCGGACTTTTGTATCTATTTTTCGTTCAACTGCGTAAAGCCGATAAGCACAAATCGAAAAATTCCGGGAGGAACGAGAAAATGAAGGAATATACGATCCGGGAGCTGTCGGAGATGTTCGGTCTCCCTGCGTCGACCATCCGGTACTATGAGGACGAGGGGATTCTGACAAACGTCGGAAGAACGCCGTCCGGTCAGCGCATTTTTACAGACGGACATGTGAACCGCCTCCGGACTATCTGCTGCTTTAAAAACACGGGGATGACGATCGCCGAACTCAAGCAGTTCTTCGCCTATGAAGCGGACGAGCCTGCGCATCTTGAAGATATTCTGACGCTTTTGCAGCAGCGGAAGGCTTCTGTCACGGCGCAACTTGCGCAGTTGCAGGAGGACTACGCCCACGTGCTGCGGAAGATCCATTACTACGAAGACATTCGGGAAAGCCTGCGTCAGAACCAGCAGCTGCCGCAGTGGAAGGATTACAAGCGGCGGACATATGATGAATAGAAGCGCGCTGGCAGAACGGAGCCACGCCGGACGGGAGCAAAAAAAGCCGCCCTTCTGAATGGAAAATTCAGAGGGGCGGCTTTGCTTGTTATGCTGAAGGGATTCCTTTGCCGCGCCGATGGAAGGAATTCACATCGATCCGGCACGGAAATTCAAATTAAATGGGAAAATGCGCAGTAATGTAAAGAAAATATTTACCATTTATTCCCACTCGGCAAATTCAAGTATAGGGGTGCTTATTTACAATGGTTCCGCAAGCAAAACATTCGCAAATATGTTAATGATTTGTGTTTGTATTTGCGACTGCTTCAATTTTTAGTATCAAAATAGTATCACAGAATATGAGGAATTGCAAGGCTTTCAGCCTTGCAATCATCCAGCATGGGAGCGTGTGCGCTCCCATGCTGGGGCAGGACGCTCCGCTCTCTCAAGTCAATGGAGGCGGGCAAGTGCCTTTGGCCTTGCCCGTCTTGGTGACCGCGCAGCGCACCCATGCGGGGCAGTCAATGTCGCCGCTGGAGCGTATTACGCCGCGCCTTGCTCGTTCGCGTCCTGCCAGTAGGTTTCGGCGTAAATCGTTATTTCAAACACACGCTGCTGCACACGCGAGAAGCTGATCACTGCGCGCCGCTGCCCGTTGACCGTAAACGTGAGCGCATAGAAGCTGTCGGCGATGAAACTCAAGACCGCCGAATTGTCCGCACCCTCATAGCCATAGACATACTGCGCCGCCCACTGTTTAAGTTCCCGATCCACGCATGGGAATTTGTCGAACACCTCGTCAATCGTATCGCCAAGGCAGATACCGCGGAAGGCGGGCGCGTCCTGTGCCGTTTTGCAGACGATCTCGTCGTTTTCGACCGTGCCGTTCCAGTGCAGCTCCATCAGCTGCGGCGTCCGGTAGCCGCTTTGCCAGAAGCGGTAGGAAACATTCTGGCTGTCCAGAAGCGAAACGCCTGCTTCGTCCGGAACGAGCTGCCCGGTGATTTTCTCCACCTGCGCCTGCGTCATGCCGGTCTGCACACCGTTCGTGCGCGTCAGTTCCCAGTCCTGCAAGGGCTGCGTCACGTCATACCTTCCATCATTCGGCAGCGGTGTGAAGGGCGGCTCGTCGATGCTGAGTTCCGCATGGCTCAGGAAAACCGGTTCTCCATCCTGCATGGTAAAGACGAGCGTAAACTTCCGAAGCTCCGACAAATCCGGCGCGTCGCCGCTTACAATTGCATCGCGGCAGCGGCTCCATTCCGCGTCATCCAGCAGATTGCCATTTCCCAGCAGGCAGTATTGCACGCAGTACTGCGGCTCTTCGCCGAGATTTACCCGGATGACGCTGTCGAGCCGCGCCAGCGGGCGATCCTTTACGCCGCCTGGGACTGCCGTATATGTTTCGCCGTCAAAATTCCACGTTCGTGTAAGCCCTTCGTGCGTCAGGTTTTCAACCTCAAAATGCGCCCGGATCTCCGTTTCCACATACGATTTTGTCATATAGCCCTGTTCCTTCAGCGCATCCATATTCCGAGCGAAAACCCACATCAGATATTCCGAGGTCGATGCAGGCGCCGTCCCGCGTGAAAAAACCGGCAGATAATCCAGCCGCCATTTGTCCGCAAAGTCCGCCCACTGCGCCCGTGCGACCTCGTCGACCGGAAGATGCTCCTCAAGCGATGTGCTTTCCGGCTCCGGCTCGGGCTGCGCCGGCGCTTCCTGCTCGACCGGCAGAACCGCCGGTTTCTCCTGCTGCTTGATTGGCGTATCTGCGGATTCCGCTGTTTCCGCTGCGGCCGGAGCGCTCTTCGGCAGCGTGACTTCGCCCGATTTCTGCCGTGTCAGCTCCGCAAACGAGCAGCCGGTCGCGGACACGACGAGCAGCAAAGCCAGAATGACGCACAGTACGCTTGTTTTCTGATTTTTCGTCAGGAACAAAATTCGCTCTTTCACAGGCGGTCCAGCCAAACTCAGCGCCGCCGTTTTGCGCGGCGCTTGCGCCAGAATCGCGCGGGCGTAGTCAAGACGCTTGCTCTCCGGCAGCTTGGCGGCGACTGCCTCGTCACACGCCAGCTCCGCGTCGCGCTTAGAGCAAATCGCAGCAAGCCAGATGAACGGATTCCACCAGTAGACAATCACCGCCGCCATCCGGCAGAACGACCAGAGAAAATCCAGATGGCGCAAATGCGTGAGTTCATGGCTCAAAATAAGCTCCGCCTCGTCCGTTTGCAGCACGTCCTGCGTCAGATAGACCGCCGGAAGCAGACCGGCAAGGCACGGCGATTTGACCGCGTCGGAAACATAGATGCACGTTCCGCCGCGCTTACCAAGAAAACGCCGGTCGCGGTGCAGCCGAATCGTAAACACCGCCCACGCGCCGAACAGCCAGAGTCCGAGCAATGCGCTGCCGCCGAACCAGACAATTTGAAGAATCTGTGCCGTCGTCAGCGGCTTTGCAGTCGGCTTCGCAGTTTCTTGTACCGGGGAAACCGGCTGCTGCGCGAGTGTTTGCGGCTGTGTCACGGTTTGTGCGGGTTGCTGGATCACCGGTGCAGTCTGCACGGGCTGCTCTGCGCTCTGCGTCGGAGCGGCCGCGTCCTCTGCCGGAAGAACCGGCAGAGAAACCAGCGTTCCTGGCAGGCAGAGCTTCAAAAGCACGACCAGCCAGAGCGCATAGAGCATCCGCTTCGGCACGCGGTTTTTGAATATCGCCCGCACCAAAAGCACAACCGCTATCAGCGCGGAAACGGTCAAAACTTCTTTCAGCATGAGGATTCCTCCTGTTTTTCCGCTGCGTCCAAAATGGCTTTCAGTTCCTGAATCTCCTGTTCGGACAGAGCACCGCGTCCGACCAGATTCGAGACCATCATTCCCACGCTGCCGCCGTAGACCTTGGACAGAAACGATTCCGTTTCCTCCGGCTCGACATCAGAATAGGTGATCGCAGCGCTGTATTTCTGAAATTTTCCGCTGTCGTCCATTGTGACCGCGCCTTTGGCAATCAAACGCTTGAGCATCATAAAGATCGTCGCCCGGCTCCACCCAGTGTCCGCGTCCAAAGCAGTCACCAGCTCCGCCAACGTCTGCGGCTGCCCCGCCCAGAGCATTTTCATCAGTTTCCATTCGCCGTCAGACAGTTTGAGATGTTCCATTGCATACCACCCCTATCGCAAATGTTAACGCACGTTATATTTTGAGAATATCACAAGTGATAACGTTTGTCAACATATTTCGTTTATCTAAAATTAGTGTTTGATGCCTGAATAGTATTGTTGCTTTATCGTTCAAAGGAGCGGCGCGAACGTTTCTGTTCCTGTTTCTGCTGTTTGGCGGCATTTAGCGTTGCTTCAATCTGTTCTGCGCCGAGGATTTGCTTGAGCTGCGCATAGTCGGCAGAGGTGCGCTGAAGGGATTTATTTTCCAGCTTGACCTCCTGCAAGCGTTCAGACAGGCGGCTGTTGGCCTTCTGAACCTGTCCATAATCCGCTTGTAGCCGTTCAAACTTTCCTTTCAGCTCGACGTAGGCAAGGTATAATGCCCGCAGCACCTTGACGATTTTAGCAAGCAACGGTTTTGCCTTTTTCTCGCGGTAGGAACGCCCTGTTTCCAATGCGCCTGCCTCCGGTAGAATCTGTTCCGGGTTGGCGGAAAAGTCCGCAGCCAGCCGTTCCATGTTCTTTACCGCCGGGGCAAGCTCACTTAGACGTTGCTCTTGCTCCGCAACCTCGCTCTCTTTTTCTGCTTTGACGGTTTCTAGCGCTGCAATTTCTTTTGTCCGCTGCTCTTTCTTGTAATCCAATACAGACAGGTGCTTTTCGTGTGTGTCTTTCTTCTCCCATTCAATTCCGTGACGCTGCATCACAAGCGAAAGTTGATCTTTTTCTGAGCGTACCCATTGATTCCACTCTGTATCGCCTCGACTTCCGCCTTGAAATCCCTGTGCAGCCAACGCCTGTTTGAGAGATACCCGCGTTTCCAAGCCGCGCTTGCTGCCGGTTGTAAACGGAATAAAATCAATATGCAGATGCGGCGTGGCTTCGTCCATGTGCAGATGTGCGGAAAAAACGCGGAGCTGCGGATTTCTCTCCCGAAAGCCGGTCATGTATTCTTCTAAGATTTCCACGGCAAGCTCACCCTCGTCGCTCCCTGTGTGCATATCGTCCTTATTTCCGACTTGCAGAATAATCTCATGGAACGTCTTTTCCTGCTTGCTGGCACGAATTTTCTCATAATAATCTTTGATTTTTCGGTCTGCTCTGGTCTGCTTGGCATTGTATCGTGCAAGAGCTTCGTCAAACAGTTCATGGTAAACAGCCTTGATATTTTCCTCACAATAGGTGATATTCAGGTAAGAACGTTCCGGGTTGGTGTTCTTTGCATGAAACTTTCGGGTGTTGTGATTTACAGAGCCGCGTCCAACCCTTGCACTGATCGTTCGTTTCATTCATTCACTCCTTTCCGCCGCGTAAGCGGCGTGCCTTTGTTACTTTCTGCGAAAGTAACGCAAAAGCACTTTTGACAGCCAGCGGCCATCAAAAGCGCTTTTGCGCCCTACGGGGTGGTGTGAGGGCGTTGCCCCCGCTGTCTGCGGACAGCACCCCCAGCAGGGCTGCCCTTTGAAAAGGGCACCCTGCACCCCGCCTAAACTTCATCACTCGCCGTTAGGCAGAGCGGAAAGGCACGCGCCTTTCCGCTCACCCGGCAAGTGTTTCCCGTGTGCCAACTGTCAAGGGGTTCGGGTTGTATTGCCTTGCGGCAATCTCCACCCGCAAGTATGCCCCCTTGACAGTTGCCCCCGCGCCCCGTGACAACCGTGACGGCTGTGACAGCTTTTTAGACAGCAGAGCCGGTATCAGGAAGATCGTCACGGCCGTCACGGTCGTCACACACAGTCTGATCGAGCGTCAGACGGATGCTTCTCCCGGCGTGGGTGCGGGCACTTTCATAGCAGATATGATATTTACAATTTAGCTGCCATGCCCGCACATTGAGCCGCATTGCCAGAGCATTTGGCTTCATGTTTATCTCCAGCGCAGCAGCCAGCTCGGTTGCTGTGCCGCACCAGACCGGGCGCTCCGACGTTATAAATGCCGCAACTGCTTCTAAAACAGGATCAGTTGCTTCATGGTGAAATTCTGTTTCTGCCCGCTGCAATTCCCATATCAGCCTTTCGCTGTTCCGTGTCAGATAGAGTCGTTGATCCTGTTGGTCACGCCCGGATATGTCCAGCGTCGCAGAGCAGTCTGTCCGGCGCTCCTTTTGGAGTAGAAACGCGCCATCCGCTGCGCCGAGCAGACCATTTGTGCCGGAAATCATATCGAATCGATCATCGGCTTGCTGCTTGCGTGTATGATGCACCAGCAGCAGACAAACGCCGCTTTCGTCGGCAAAGCCTTTCAAGCTGGCCATCATTTCATAATCGCTGGCATAGCTGCATTTTTCGCCGCCGTCCTCCCGGATTTTTTGCAGCGTGTCAATGATGATAAGGCGCGTGTCCGGATGTTCCCGCATAAAGCCCTTGAGCTGCGTTTCCAGACCTTTGTTTAGCTGTTTTGCATAGACTGCAAAATAGAGATTTTCGGTACTGTTCTCTCCGAACATCCGGTAAAGCCGGTCTTGCAGGCGGCGGTGATCGTCCTCCAAAGCCAGATAGAGAACAGTTCCACGATTTACGGCATATCCCCACAGCGGAATCCCCATGCTCACATGATAGGCAAGCTGTGCCATGAGGAACGATTTTCCGACCTTTGGAGCGCCCACAAAGAGGTACGTTCCCGCATAGAGCAGACCGTCAATCACTGGCGGTCTGCCGGGAAAGACCTGTTCATAAAGGTCGTTCATAGACACGGTTGGCAGATACGCCGGGTCACTGGCCCGGCGTATCTGCTGCATGATTTCCTCCAAATCGTCCGCTTGCGTCTTGCATTCTGCGGTGTCCTCTGCTATACTTTCACTAGGTTCTTTTGAGAGCGGCTGTCCTCCGTCTGCGCCAACAGGCGGATATAGGGCAGTCGTTTTCTCTTGTTCAAAATCCATCTATCAATCCTCCCGCATACCGTCCAGCGTGGTAGAAATCAGTCTGATTGTTTCCAGCAGCTCACCGTCGATGGATTGTCCGGCTTCTATACGTTTGAGTTCTTCCAGAACGCTGTTCAGTTCATTGCGCAGCGCCTTATAGACCCTTGGATTGCCCTGTACGACAATTTCACGGCACAGAAGTCGCCTTGTAATATAATCCTGCTTGGTCAGCCCAGAGAGCTGCACAGCGGTTTCAATCTGCGCATCTTCCTCCGGAGATACCCGAAAAGCAACGGTCTTGCTGCGCCAGCGGTTGTGCCGGTCGAGATTCTTTGCAGACATGATTTATGCCCCCTTTCGTTCCAAATCCAGCTTGTTTGCCATCTCTGTCTGCCGGGTGGGAAACAGGTGCGCGTAGCGGTAAGTAATGTCGATGCTTTCGTGTCCTACCCGGTCTGCGATTGCCAATGCCGTAAATCCCATATCAATCAAAAGGGAAATGTGTGAATGTCGTAAGTCATGGATTCTGATGCGCTTGACACCTGCCTCTTTTGCACCTCTGTCCATTTCTCGGTGGAGATAGGATTTTGTGACGGTAAAGATGCGGTCGGTTGGCTGCACGGCGTACAGGCTTTTGATGTAATCTTGCATTTCATCGCACAGAAACGCTGGCATCTGAATCACTCGGTTGCTCTTGGATGTCTTGGGGTCTGTAATCACGTCACGGCCTTTGATTCGCTGATAGGATTTGGAGATCATGACGGTCTGTTTTTCAAAATCGAAGTCGGCGGCGGTAAGCGCCAATAGCTCACCCTCCCGCACACCGCACCAGTAGAGCATTTCAAAGGCGTAATAGGAGAGCGGCTTGTCCATCATCGCGTCTGCAAATTTCAGATATTCCGCCTTTGTCCAGAACTGCATTTCACGCCCCTTGGCTTTTCCCATGTTGCCGACTTGGGCGGCAGGGTTGAGCTTTAGACCGTAATGCCGCACTGCATGATTGAATACGGCGCTGAGCTGGTTGTGGAGCGTTTTCAGATATACCGGGGAATATGGCTTGCCGTTTTCGTCATGGTGATTCAGCATCTCGTTCTGCCATGCCATGATCTCTTTTGAATGAATGTCACACATCTTCCGTTTGCCGAAGTAGGGCACCAGTTTTTTGTAGAGGATATGCTCCTTTGTGCCCCATGTGTTTTCCTTGATGCGTCCTTTCATATCCGCCGCATAGAGCGCGACGAAGTTTTCAAAGGTCATTTCCAGATCGGCAGTCTGTTGCTGCAAAAACGTCCGTTCCCATTCCAGTGCGTCACGCTTGGTGGAAAAGCCGCGTTTCAGCTTTTTGACTTTCTTTCCCGTCCAGTCCTCATAGTAAAAGGACGCATACCATGTACCTTTTTCCTTATCCTTGTATGCTGGCATTGCTGTTTCCTCCTTACTGCCTGTCACGCAGGCCATAGAATTTTTCTTCAAAATACCGTCTGCTTACCCGTCCGGGGATGGTGATAAAGCCTTTCTGCTTCAATTCCTCGTTCATCTCCCGCACCAGCTTGTAGGCGTAGGGTTTGGAAATGCCAAGTTCGCTGGCAACTTCCTCCGCTCGTACAAACAATTCTTGTGTCATAGTGTCACCTCCTTATTGATGATTCGCAAATATGTTAATATCTGCGTCCTTATTATACATTAGCATAAATGTTAATGTCAAGAATTTATTTCGCTTTTTTGTTAATATTTATCTTGCGTATTTCGCAAATTTGCGCTATACTGTTTTCAAAGGCGGTGGTATGAATGACAGTAGGAGATAAGATTCGGAAAATCCGTACCTTTCGAGGTATGACGCAAAAGGAACTTGGCGTTGCCATCGGACTGGAGGAAAAGGGCGCGGATAATCGCGTTGCTCAGTACGAAACGAATTACCGTGTTCCGAAGAAAGACTTGCTGAACAAAATCGCGGAGGTTTTGCGTGTGGACCGACAAAACTTCTATACAGATGCTCCGGGGTGCGCAGAGGACTTTATGCGGACATTCTTCTGGTTGGACGAGGATAGTCCGGGGTCTATCCGGCTGTTTCAACTTGTCCGCAATCCGGTCAAAGAGCGAAACGGGGATGATACCACCGCGAAGTACAACGACAGCGACGAATGGCCTGTTAGCCAGCCAGTGGGAATGTACTTCCAATATGGTCTTGTCGATGAGTTCATGCAGGAATGGCTGCTGCGCCAACAGGAGCTTCATGCGGGGCAGATCACGCGAGAGGAATACTTTGAATGGAAACTGAACTGGCCGCATACCTGTGATGACAGCAAAGAGCGCAAGGAGTATATTCCTTGGAAAAAGAAATAAGACAAGCAAAAAACCGTCCTGCTGAATTTGTCATTCAGCAGGACGGTTTTGCTTGTCATTTTGGAATCATTCTCTCGGAGTGCCGGATTTGAAAAAATAGTATCAATCCAGTATCACGAGCCATTTTGACGGGCAAAAAAGCCTGTATTCATGCGGGTTTCCGGCGTTTTCGGAATTATTCCCACTCAATGGTCGCGGGGGGTTTGCTGGTGATATCGTAGACGATGCGGTTGATGCCGCGCACCTCGTTGACGATGCGGACCGACACGCGGTCGAGAACGTCATACGGGATCCTCGCCCAGTCGGCGGTCATGAAGTCGGATGTGGTGACGCCGCGAAGGGCGAGCGTATAATCGTACGTCCGGCCGTCGCCCATAACGCCGACAGAGCGCATGGAGGTCAGAACTGCGAAATACTGGTTCATCTGGCGGTCGAAGCCGGCTTTGGCCACCTCGTCGCGGAAGATGAAGTCCGCCTCGCGCAGCGTGTCGAGTTTTTCCTTTGTAATGTCGCCGATGACGCGGATGGCAAGGCCGGGGCCGGGGAACGGCTGGCGCATGACAAGGTACTCGGGAAGGCCGAGCTCTCTGCCAAGGCCGCGCACCTCGTCTTTAAAGAGCATGCGCAGCGGCTCGATGATCTCCTTGAAGTCAACATAGTCGGGAAGGCCGCCGACGTTGTGGTGGCTCTTGATGACGGCGGAATTGCCGAGGCCGGACTCGATCACGTCAGGGTAAATGGTACCCTGGACGAGGAAATCGACCTTGCCGATTTTTTTGGCCTCGGCCTCAAAGACGCGGATGAACTCCTCGCCGATGATCTTGCGCTTGGCCTCGGGCTCGGATACGCCCGCAAGCTTCGAGAGGAAGCGGTCCTCGGCGTTCACGCGGATAAAGTTGATATCCCACTTGGAGAACGCCGCTTCGACCTCGTCGCCCTCATCCTTGCGCATGAGACCGTGATCGACGAAGACGCAGGTCAGCTGATTTCCGATGGCCTCGGCCATGAGCGCGGCCGCAACGGAGGAGTCTACGCCGCCCGAGAGTGCCAGCAGCGCCTTGCCGGAGCCGACCTTTTCGCGGATGGAGCGGATGGCGTTCTGTCGGTAATCGGCCATGGTCCAGTCGCCGGTCGCCTTGCAGACGCGATATAAGAAGTTGCGGAGAATGAGAGAGCCCTCTTCGGTGTGGTTGACCTCGGGGTGGAACTGCACGCCGTAGATTTTGCGCGTCTCGTCGCAGATACCGACCGTAGGGCAGGCGGCGGAGTGCGCGCAGAGGGAGAAGCCCTCGGGCACCTTTGCCATATAGTCGCCGTGGCTCATCCACGTGATGCTGCTTGGCTTGAGCCCATGGAAAATCTCACAGGAGGTATCGAAGAAGGTCTCCGTTTTGCCGTATTCGCGCGCGGTGTCATCCTGCGCGGCGGTTACCTTGCCGCCTAAGTTGTGCGCGATGAGCTGGCAGCCGTAGCAGATGCCGAGAATCGGAAGACCGAGGGTGAAAATCTTCGGGTCAACCTGAGGTGAACCTTCCGCGTAGACGCTCTGCGGGCCGCCGGTGAAGATGAAGCCGATGGGATTATACTTCATCAGCTCGTCAAGCGGCGTGGTGCAGGGCTTGACCTCGCAGTATACGTTCGCCTCACGCACGCGGCGCGCGATGAGCTGGTTATACTGCCCGCCAAAATCCAGAATCAATACTACCTGTGATGCCATGTCTCTCCTCCTAAAACTGGGTGCTAATCTGTATTATCGCTTTGCCGCCTCCTCGAGAGAGGCCGCAATAAAGCCCTGGAACAGGGGATGCGCCTTGTTGGGGCGCGATTTGAACTCCGGATGGTACTGCACGCCGACGAAGAACGGGCGGTCCGACAGCTCCACGGTTTCAACGAGCCGTCCGTCGGGGGAAAGACCCGAGAGCGTGAGCCCAGCGTCCTGCAAGACCTGACGGTAGTCGTTATTGAACTCGTAGCGGTGGCGGTGGCGCTCGGAAATCTCGAGCGTACCATAGCAGCGCTCCATGGTCGTACCGGGCCGGATCTCGCACGGGCACGCGCCGAGGCGGAGTGTGCCGCCCTTGTCAATTTCGTCGCTCTGGCCGGGCATGAAGTCGATGACCTTGTGCTTGCAGATTTCATTAAACTCGCCGGAGTCCGCGTCCTCGATGCCGGCCACGTGGCGGGCGAATTCGATGACTGCGACCTGCATGCCGAGGCAGATGCCGAAGTAGGGAAGACGGTGCTCGCGCGCGTACTGCGCCGCTAAAATCATGCCTTCAATGCCGCGGCCGCCGAAGCCGCCGGGAACGAGAACGCCGTCTACTCCATGCATTGTATCAGCGAGCGAGTCCTTCGTCAAGTGTTCCGAGTCAATCCACTCGATATGAACCTCGCTTCCGAGCGCATAGCCCGCATGACGAAGCGCTTCGGCAACGGAAAGATACGCGTCATGGAGCTGCACATACTTTCCGACCAGGCCGATGGTGACGGACTTGTTTGCACCCTTTTCGCGCGCAACCATCTGCTCCCACTCGGTAAGATCGGGCGCGGGCGCGTCGATCTGAAGCTCGCGGCAGACGACGGAGGAGAAATTGGACTTTTCGAGCATCAAGGGTGCTTCATAGAGGCACGGGATCGTAATATTTTCAATCACGCAGTCGGGCTTTACGTTGCAGAACATCGAAATTTTCTGGAAAATCGAGGACTCGAGCGGCTCGTCGCAGCGGAGCACGATGATATTGGGGTTGATGCCCATGCCGAGAAGCTCCTTCACGGAGTGCTGCGTGGGCTTGGATTTATGCTCGTCCGAGCCACGCAAAAACGGCACCAGCGTGACATGGATAAAAAGGCTGTTCTCCCGTCCAACTTCGAGGGAAATCTGCCGAACCGCTTCGATGAAGGGCTGCGATTCAATGTCACCGATGGTGCCGCCGATTTCGGTAATGACCACATCGGCGTTCGTCTTCTTGCCGACGCGGTACACAAAATCCTTGATTTCATTTGTAATGTGCGGGATGACCTGCACGGTCGAGCCGAGATACTCGCCCCGGCGCTCTTTGTTGAGGACGTTCCAGTAGACCTTGCCGGTTGTGAGGTTCGAGTATTTGTTGAGGTCTTCGTCGATGAAGCGCTCATAGTGGCCGAGGTCGAGGTCGGTTTCCGCGCCGTCTTCGGTCACGTAGACCTCTCCGTGCTGATACGGGCTCATCGTGCCGGGGTCGACGTTGATGTAGGGGTCGAGCTTCTGCGCCGCGACCTTGAGTCCGCGCATTTTGAGAAGCCGGCCAAGGCTTGCGGCCGTGATGCCCTTGCCGAGACCCGAGACCACACCGCCGGTTACAAAGATGTATTTTGTCATAACTGCTTCCTCCGCATTTCAATTTCTCTGTTTCAATCTATGTTATTTGTAGGTTGCAAGGATGGTTTCTGCGATGGTTCTGCGCGTGACGCACCGGTCCATGGCCTGCCGCTCAATGAACTTGTGCGCCTCGTTTTCTGTCATTTTGAGCTGCTCGATGAGCACCCACTTCGCCCGGTTGACGAGCCGGATCTCCGCCATCTTTTCCTCCAGTGTCGCAGTCTTCTGTTCCATGCGGCGAAGGCGCGCGCGCGTGGCGCAGAGGAGCTGGAGCGTGGAAGAAAAAAGCGCGGGGGAGGTCGGCTTCTGGAGCGTCAGAACACCGCTTGGCGCAACGCGCGCGGTCACGTCGGGGTACTGCTCGGCGCGCACGAGAAGAAGAACGCCCGTCTGCGTGCTCTGGCAGATATCAAGGGCGAAATTCGTGCCGAACTCGTCCGGCAGCGGCGCATTGATGATCAGAAGATCGTAGCTGCGCTCGAGAAGACATCGCCGGGCGCTTGAAACGTCCGGGGCCTTCGTGATGGGCGAAAAGCTGCGCTCGGGCAGGAGCGGGAGCACGGAGTCCATAAATTTTGCGGACGCGGAGACGAGCAGCACGCTGTAGCTTTGCGTTACGCTATCCATTTGTGCGCGCCTCCTTTCCGGGGTAGGGTAGCATCAACGGGTGTAATAAGCGACAAGGGTCTCGGGGAGGTACCGGCGGGCAAATTCGCTTGCGTGCGCTGCCTGCTTGGCCTCGTCGAGCATTCCGGGGAGCTTTCGGTAGCTGGCGGTCACCTGCTCGGGCGCTGTGAAGAGGTTCACATCGGCGGGCGCGGGCAGGGAAGACGCGGCTCTCACGCCATCAAGCCCTGCGTAGATGAGCAGCGCAAAGGCAAGATAGGGGTTGCACGAGGGGTCCGGCGAGCGGAGCTCGGCTCTTCGGTACTCGCCGGAGGCGGCGGGAATGCGGATGAGCTGCGAGCGGTTCTCGCTCGACCACGAGATGTACCGCGGGGCCTTGCGGCAGCCGAGACGGCGATAGGACGCGTCCACGGGATTCAAGAACACGGTCAGATCGTAAACGTGATTCAAAATACCGGCCATGACCTGCGGCATGACATCCGCGCCGCTGGAGGCCTTCACAGAAAGATTGATGTGCATGCCGCTTCCCGGCGCGTCCGGCAGAGGCTTTGGCGAAAAATCGGCGTAGAGACCATTTCCAGCAGCTACAGTCGAAACGACGCTCCGGAACGTGACCGCGTTGTCTGCGGCAGTTAAGGGGTCCGCGTAACGGAAGTCGATCTCGTTCTGCCCGGGGCCCTCCTCATGGTGCGAGCTCTCCGGGCGGATGCCCATCTGCTCAAGGGTCAGACACACCTCGCGGCGCACATTTTCACCCTTATCCTCCGGCGCAACGTCCATGTATCCGGCGGTATCATACGGAACCTTCGTGGCCGAACCTGCCTCGTCCAGCCGGAAAAGGTAAAACTCCATCTCGGGGCCGAAGAAGAACGTGAGTCCTTCTTGTTCTGCCTCCTTCACAGCGTTTGCAAGAATCGCGCGCGTGTCCATCTCAAACGGCCGCCCGTCCGGGTAGTGCACCGAGCAGAACATGCGCACCACGCGCCCGTGCTCGGGTCTCCACGGCAGAATGCAGAGCGTCGACGCGTCCGGGCGCAGGACAAGGTCGGAGTGTACCTCGCCGCCGAAGCCCGCGATGGCCGACGCGTCGATGGAAATGCCGTAGGCAAACGCGCGGTCCAATTCGTCCGGCATGATCGAGACGTTTTTGAGCCGGCCCATCACGTCACAGAACGTCATGCGGATGAACTTCACGTCCTCCTCAATGACATATTGCAGAATTTCTTCCTTTTCGTAAACCATATGGAAACAACCTTTCCTAAAAAAGAGGGCGCTCACCCGAGCAGGTACCGCCCCCGCCCGAATGAACGCCTTTGCTCATTCTATCTTCGCTTCTTACAATATTAAAAGTCATTTTATTACAGCTTTTCATATGTGCCATATCATAGCATGCGGGAAAACGCCTGTCAATCGGCTTTGCAGGCGGAAATGACATTTCGTGCAATCAGACAAGACGGGCGCGGAAACCCGGCCTTCCATTGGCGGAAAATGATGAAAGACAGAACGCAAAATGCAGGAGCAAAAAAATTTCCTGCAAATTTTCAAAAATTCTGCTTGACAAACGAAGGCCGCATGCGTATAATGCGGAGCATAAGGCAACGGCGTCTTTGAGCAATGGGGCTCAGAGGCGTCTTTTCTTATTTTGACGGAACCTGTGGTACCTCGTCGTAAGCCGATGAGATCATAGCTTCCCGAACGATTCGTTTTTTATACAGAATACAGGTAACGAGGAAACCGGGGCAATGGCGTCTTTTTTGGATTTTGACGCCTTGCCCCGGCTTTTATTCATACGAAAAGGAGTGGCGTAACATGCAAACGGTTTCTGATTATTTCGGAAGTCTGGTGTTTGACGACAGAGTCATGCGCGCAAGACTTCCGGCCAAGGTCTACAAGTCCCTCAAAAAGACGATCGACGAAGGGGTGAGTCTGGATAATCAGGTGGCCAATGCCGTAGCCGAGGCCATGCGCGACTGGGCAGTCGAACACGGCGCGACGCACTTTACCCACTGGTTCCAGCCGCTGACCGGCATCACCGCCGAGAAGCACGACAGTTTTATTTCCCCGTCTCCCGATGGAGGCGTCATCATGGAGTTTTCCGGCAAGGAGCTCATTCAGGGCGAGCCGGATGCGTCCAGCTTCCCGTCCGGCGGCCTGCGCGCAACGTTTGAGGCACGCGGCTACACCGCTTGGGACCCCACGTCCTACGCGTTTTTGAAGGGCAAGACGCTCTGCATCCCGACGGCGTTCTGCTCGTACGGCGGCGAGGCGCTCGATAAGAAAACGCCGCTGCTGCGCTCGATGCAGGCCATCAACAAGCAGGCGATGCGCGTTCTGAAGCTCTTTGGCAACGAAGACGTGAAATGCGTCAAGACCTCCGTCGGCCCCGAGCAGGAATACTTCCTTGTTGACCGCGAGATGTTTGACAAGCGCAAGGACCTCGTCTTCTGCGGCCGAACGCTCTTTGGCGCGAAGCCCCCGAAGGGACAGGAACTCGACGATCATTACTTTGGCTCCATCAAGCCGCGGGTCGCGGAATTCATGGAAGACCTCAACGGGGAGCTTTGGAAGCTTGGCATCCTTGCCAAGACCGAGCACAACGAAGTCGCCCCGGCGCAGCATGAGCTGGCCCCTATTTATACAACAACCAACATCGCGACCGATCACAACCAGCTGACGATGGAGATCATGCAGAAAGTTGCCCTCCGGCATGGTCTCGTGTGCTTGCTGCATGAAAAGCCCTTCGCGGGCGTCAACGGCTCCGGCAAGCACAACAACTGGTCGATTGCGACCGACACAGGCGTAAACCTTCTGACGCCGGGCGAAACGCCGTATGAAAACGCGCAGTTTTTGCTCTTCCTGTGCGCGGTCATTCAGGCCGTCGACGATTATCAGGATTTGCTGCGGCTCAGCGTTGCGACGGCTGGCAACGATCACCGGCTCGGCGCAAACGAAGCGCCCCCGGCGGTTGTGTCGATTTTCCTGGGAGATGAGCTGACCGCGATTTTAGACGCGATCGAAGCCGACGCACCCTACAACGCGGCGGAGAAGACCGTCATGAAGCTTGGCGTGCATGTGCTTCCCAAGTTCCTGCGCGACACGACGGACCGCAACCGCACCTCTCCCTTTGCCTTTACGGGTAATAAATTTGAGTTCCGGATGCTTGGCTCGGCCAACTCCATTGCCTGCACGAACATTATGCTCAACGGCGCTGTCGCGCAGTCGCTCAAAGGTTTTGCCGATGCGCTCGAGAAGGCAGATGACTTTGAAGGTGCGCTGCACGATCTCATCCGCCGCACGATTCACGCGCACAAGCGCATCATCTTCAACGGCAACGGCTACGACGACGCATGGATCAAGGAAGCAACCGAACAGCGCGGCCTTCTGAACTTAAGAACTACGCCCGACGCGATGCCGACGCTGCTGGAAAAGAAAAACGTCGACATGCTGACCGGCCTCAAGATTTTCACGAAGGCGGAGCTCGAGTCGCGCTACGAGATCATGATGGAAAACTACGTCAAGACCGTCACCATCGAGGCGCAGACGATGCTGGACATGACGCGCAAGGAGATCCTGCCCGCCGTTGCCGGCTACACGAAGGAGCTCACCGAAACGCTGGCTGCCAAGCGCACGATCCTGCCGTCGCTGCCGGCAAAATACGAAACCGGCACGATCACGAAGCTCTCTTCGCTTCTCGACCAGATCGACGCGGCGGCAGACGAGCTTGAAAAAACGACGCTCCAGATCAAAGCCATTGACAGCGTCACCGAGTCCGCGTTCCAGATCCGCGACGCGATGCTCCCGAGAATGGCGGCGCTGCGCGTGGTGTGCGATGAGGCAGAGCCTCTGACCGCTGAACGCTTCTGGCCGTTCCCGACGTACGACAAACTCCTGTTCGGCGTGAGATAATTTTGTTACACCATCAATTTGATTTATTATTTAGAAGGAGGATTCTTATATGAACCGCAATGTGAACCGTTCCTATGAGCTTGAAAGCCCCTACCAGTTCATCAACCCCGCACATTCGTTCCTGATGGAAAGCGTCCACGAGCAGCACGATTTTTTCGATTCCTGCTTCGCCAAAGATGCAGAATTGTATCTTTCCTGTCTGGATACCAGCGCGTGGGATTAAGACACGCCGGGCACAAGACAAGATAAATAGAAGATCCAAAGGCGTTTGAGCCGGGAAAAGTACCGTAAAAGGCTGCTGACAGAGAGCGTGGGCAAGGTGGAAGCCGCGCAGTAAGCGTTACGCGAAGAACACCCGGCGAGCCGCAAGCTGAACGGAAAACAGATGACTCTGTTAGCGTGTCAAAGATTTGTTATCTCATGAGCTCCTCTAGGGAGGTTCGTAGGGGTCGATGCCCACATCGACCCACTGGGAGCTTATGAATTTGCCGCAGATCACCGAAAAATTGGTGCGCTCTGCCGGGGCGATGTAGGCATTGCCCCCTACGCATCCTTTGATATGCCGGTTTCCAAATAGGTGCGCCGGGCCTGCCGCCCGTTACCCCGGCAGAGCGTTAGAAGACGCGACAGAGACAAAAGATAGGTGGCACAGCGAGACAGCACTTGCCCTATCGAATGCTGATTCAAAATTCTGGAGGATTTTATCATGTGTTCGATTATGGGTTACTGTGACGTTTGTGCCGCCTTTTCTGAATTTCAGAAGGGTTTTTTGAAGACCACCTCCCGAGGCCCCGATGACAGCCGCATCGTCGATACCGGCAAGGGCTTACTTGGCTTTCATCGCCTTTCCATCATGGGCTTAACGCCCAGCGGCATGCAGCCGTTTGAGCGCGATGGCAGCTACGTCGTCTGCAACGGCGAGATCTACGGGTTCGAGAAGCTCAAAAAGGAGCTTGAGAAGAAATATGAGTTTGTCAGCGGATCGGACTGCGAGATCCTGCTGCCGCTGTACTTTGAACACGGCGTGGACATGTTCCGGATGCTCGACGCGGAGTTCGCGCTCATTCTCTTTGATGGACGCACGAAGGAGTATATCGCCGCACGCGACCCCATCGGCATCCGGCCGCTCTATTACGGCTACGACAAAAAGGGCGTGATCGTCTTCGCCAGCGAGCCCAAGAACTTAGTCACGCTCTGCGACAAGATCATGCCGTTCCCTCCCGGACATTACTACAAGGACGGCAAGTTTGTCTGCTACTGCGACATCGCAAAGCCGGAGACGGTCTGTCACGATGATCTGGACACGGTGTGCGCGAAGATTCACGATAAGCTCGTTCGCGGTGTCGAAAAGCGGCTCGTGGCCGACGCGAAGGTCGGTTTTTTGCTCTCGGGCGGTCTTGATTCGTCGCTCGTCTGCGCAATTGCTGCGCGCGAGTCGGATGCGCCGATCCGCACGTTTGCCATCGGCATGAGCGAGGACGCGATCGACCTCAAATATGCCAAGCAGGTGGCGGACTACATCGGAAGCGAGCACACCGAGGTCTATATGACGAAGCAGCAGGTGCTGGACAGCCTCGAAGAGGTCATCCGGATGCTCGGCACGTATGATATTACGACCATCCGCGCGAGCATGGGCATGTATCTTCTTTGCAAGTGGATCCACGAAAACACCGACCTGCGCGTAATCCTGACGGGTGAAATTTCCGACGAGCTGTTCGGTTATAAATACACTGACTTTGCGCCCTCTGCCGAAGAATTCCAGAAGGAGACCGAAAAACGCATCCGCGAGCTTCATATGTACGACGTGCTCCGCGCCGACCGCTGCATCAGTGTCAACTCGCTAGAGGCCAGAGTCCCGTTCGGCGACCTCGATTTTGTCAAGTACGTCATGTCCGTCGACCCCGAGCTGAAGCTCAACAAATACGGCAAGGGCAAGTATCTGCTCCGCCGCGCATTCGAGGGCGACTATCTGCCGCACGACATTCTCTACCGCGAAAAGGCTGCGTTCTCCGATGCGGTCGGCCACTCGATGGTGGACGATCTCAAGGAATTTGCGGAAAAGCAGTATACCGACGAGGAATTCGAGGAGAAGCGCAGGAAGTATACCCACGCGCAGCCGTTCACGAAGGAATCGCTTCTGTACCGCGAGATCTTCGAGCGCTATTATCCCGGCCAGTCCGAGATGGTTGTCGATTTCTGGATGCCGAACAAAACGTGGCCGGGCTGCGATGTGAACGACCCGTCGGCGCGCGTACTTTCAAACTATGGCGCAAGCGGAAAGTGAAACGCTTCACACGATCTTAACGGCACGCTGCGAAATCCTGAAAAAAGAAATTCTTAGGAAAAGTTTACAAATGGCCGAAAAAAGCCGGTTTTCCCATACAAACAGTGCAAAAACCGGGGAATTCACAATTCGTACAAAAATATTTATATATTTTTTGCAGCAAAACACTTGAATTGACGCTAGATTTTGTGTAAAATACAAATGCAGTTGTTCCTCTCTGGAGAGCCTCTTACAAGAGCGCCGAAGGTGTAAGGCGGTTCGCCGATCTCTCAGGCAAAAGGACAGAGCAATGACCTTGCTACGTCCTTTCCGCGACTCCCGTCCCGCAAGGCGGAAATAATCAGGAAAGGATGGACGATCGGGGGATCGTCCGAAGGCAAAATCTATGCAGGCAATCATTAGTTTTATCACCGGCACCCTTAACACTGTAGCATGGCTGTACATCTTCCTGCCGTGCACCATCCTCTTTGGTCTTTATCTGACCATCCGCAACCGTGGTCTTCAGTTCACGAAGTTCGGCTACGTGATGAAGAACACACTGGGTAAAATGTTCCAGAAACAGGAGGCAGGCGAAGGCGCAGTCACGCCGATGCAGGCTGTCTCCACGGCGCTGGCGGCTACGGTCGGCACCGGCAACATCGTTGGTACCTCCCAGGCCATCGCCCTCGGCGGCTACGGCGCCATCTTCTGGCTCTGGCTGGCGGCCTTGCTTGGCATGATGGTCAAGTACTCCGAAGTTCTGCTCGCAATCAAGTACCGTGAGCGCGACGCGAAGGGCGACTGGGTCGGCGGCCCAATGTACTACGTCAAGAACGGCCTCGGCAAGGGCTGGCAGTGGGTCGGCATCTTGTTCTGTATCTTTGCAGCCATCGCCGCTTTCGGTATCGGCAACATGTCGCAGGTCAACTCCATCGTCGGCTCCATCAACAACGCTGTCGATGCGTTCATCCCGGCCGCTGCTGCTGAGCGCGGCACGCTGAACCTCATCCTCGGCATCGTTTTGGCTGTCCTCGTCGGCATCATCCTCTTCGGCGGCATCAAGCGCATCGGCGCTGTCGCGGAAAAGCTTGTCCCGACTATGGCGCTTCTTTACATCATTTTTGGCATTACCGTTATCGTTGTCCACGCAAATAATATCATCCCCGCGTTCGGCAAGATCTTCTCCACCGCTTTCAATCCGCAGGCCATCGGCGGCGCGGCTGCCGGTATTGTCCTGAAGGAAACCATCGTCTGGGGTCTTCGACGCTCTGCGTTCTCCAACGAGGCCGGCCTCGGCTCCGCTGCAATCGCACACTCCGCGGCTGACACCCCGGGTCCTGTCCAGCAGGGTATGTACGGCATCTTCGAGTGCTTTGCCGATACTATCGTCATCTGCTCTTTGACTGCTCTTACCATCATCTGCTCCGGTGTGGAGATCCCGTTCGGCGTGAAGCCCGGCTCCGAGCTCATCACCGCCGCGTTCGCAACTGTCTTTGGCAACAGAATCGCATCTCTGTTTGTCGCTGTTGCATTGACGCTCTTCGCATTCACGACGATTCTCGGCTGGTCGCTGTACGGCTCGCGCTGCTTCCAGTACCTGTTCGGTCTGAAGGCTGCTTCGGTCTACAAGGCTTTGTACGTCGTCATCATCGTTGTCGGCGCTGTTTCCTCCATCGACGTCGTGTGGGATATCTCCGATACCTTCAACGGCCTGATGGCTGTCCCGAACTTCATCGCCTTGATCGCCCTGTCGCCTGTCGTCATCAAGATGACGAAGGAATACTTCTTCAACAAAAAACCGGCATAATAAAAACACTTACCTTAAAATCGCAGCATCTTTTCGATAGGTGGAATAAATTGCAGAAAACGGCTCCGGGATTTCCCGGAGCCGTTTTTCGTGGATTGAAGGGAGACATTCTAAGCTTTGCAGGAGCCAATGCCCACGACCCAATCGGCAGTACGCTTTCAATTTGTAGGGGTCGATGCCCACATCGACCCATTAGCAGTACGTTTTCGCAGAAATGCTTCGCGTTTCGGACCTGTATCTGCCGGGCCGATGTGGGCTGTCCGCCCCATGGGAAGTTACGAATTTGCCGAAGATTATCGATCGGAAATTATGCGGCGGCGGTTTCCTTGGACGGAAGCTGGGCGATGACGATGGCGATGAAGATGACGAGGCAGCCGAGAAGCTCGCGCGCGCTCAGCGCCTGATGGAGAATGATCCAGCCGAAGAGGACGGCAAAGACCGATTCCAAGCTCAGGATCATGCTGGCAAGCGTGGGGGGGACGAGCTGCTGGCCAAGGATTTGCAGCGTGTAGCCCACGCCGCCGGAGCACACGCCCGCGTAAACGATCGGGAGCCACGCGCTTTGGATAGCCGCCCAGCTCGGATGCTCCAGAAGGAGCATTGGAAGAATGCTGACGGCCGAGGCTGTGAAGAACTGGACGCAGGACAGGCGCACGCCGTCTAAGTCATGGCACGCGCGGTCGATAAAGAGAATATGGCACGCGAAAAAAACTGCGCACAGAAGCGTCAGCCAGTCGCCGACATTCACGCCGGAAAGCCCCTCGCCGCCCGCGCAGAGTAGATACAGCCCCGTGAGCGCGATGATCGCGCAGACCCAGTTCATAAGCTTCACGCGGAGCTTTACGAACAGGCCGAGGAAGGGGACGAGGATGATATACATGGTGGTAATAAAGCCGGATTTTCCGACCGTTGTGTGGATGATGCCGTACTGCTGGATGATGCTGGCCGCGCAGAGAATCACGCCGCAGATTACGCCGCAAACGAATTGGTGCCGCGCCTGCTTCCCAGCCGGGCGGACGGAGATTCCCTTTTTGTCGCGCAGGAAGATGACCGGTACAAGCACAAGGCCGGCGAGAAAGTATCTTGCCGCCTGCATGGTAAAGGGCCCTACATAGTTCATGCCCTCGCTCTGGGCGACGAACGCCGCGCCCCAGACCATGGCGCAGAGCAGAAGCATCAGGCTGCCGCGGGTTTGCTGTTTCATGGGTCAAGTCTCCTTTGTGAAAAATCTGCATGAAAACAGCATAATTATACGGCATTTGCCGATAAAAGCAAGCGAGTGCGCAAAAAACCGGCAGGTAGTTGTGAAGCGGACCGAAATGTGGTAGACTATTTGTACAAATTGTGTGACAGGAGGCTATCGGATGGCAGAGAAAATCCGTTCGCGTGAGGAAATCGCGCGCGAAGATACATGGGCAATGGAGGATTTGTATACGTCGGACGAGGCGTGGATGCAGGATTTGGAAAAACTGAAGGGGCTTGGTGCAAAGCTCCCGGAATACGCCGGGAAGCTTGCTAAGAGCGCGCAGACACTGCTGGAATATCAGAAGCTGGGAGAGGAAATTTCGGTGCTGCTTGACAGCCTTGCGAACTACGCCCAGCGCAAAAGCGACGAGGACACAAGAAACGCCGTCTATCAGGACCTGACCGGCAAGCTCACAAAGGTCTGGGTGCAGCTCGGGGCGGATACGGCCTTTGAGGTGCCAGAGCTGTTGTCAATCTCCGATGAACAAATGGAGAAATTCTATGAGCAGGTGCCTGAACTGAACCTCTACCGGCGGCACTTTGACTCCATCCGCCGCAAACGGGCGCATGTTTTGTCGGAGAGCGAAGAAAAGCTGCTGGCCATGGCGGGCGAGATGGCGGGAACGCCGGAGGAGGTCTACTCCCTGTTCGCGGACGCAGACCTCACGTTCCGCCCGGCGTTGGACGCAAACGGCGAGGAACACCCGATCACGCAGGGAAACTATATCGCGGCGATGGAGTCGCCCGACCGGACGCTCCGCAAGAATGCGTTTGAGAGCTTATATGCGGGCTTCGGCGCGTATAAAAACACAGTAGCCGCAACACTTGCCGGGCAGGTCAAGCAGCTCGAGTTTTTCTCGAAGGCGCGCCATTATAGCTCCCCTCTGGAAGCGTCTTTGGACGCAACGGAGGTTCCTGTGAGCGTATACCATGAGCTCATTGAAGCCGTGCACCAGAACATGGACAAGATGCATCGTTATATGCGGCTTCGCAAGAAGCTGCTCGGCGTCGACGAGCTTCACATGTACGATCTCTATACGCCGCTCGTTGGCGCGTCGGAAGAGCGGATTCCCTTTGCGGAGGCAAAGAAGACCGTCGCGCAGGCGCTTGGCGTCATGGGTGAGCGGTACGGGAAGATCTTGCAGGAGGGCTTTAACAATCGTTGGATTGACGTGTATGAAAATACCGGCAAGCGCTCGGGCGCGTACTCGGCGGGCGCGCGTGTGCACCCGTATGTGCTTTTAAACTACACGGGGACATTGGACAGCGAGTTCACGCTGGCGCACGAGATGGGGCATGCGATCCATTCGTACCTGTCCAACAAGACGCAGCCAATCGTGTATTCGGACTATGTGATTTTTGTGGCCGAGGTTGCGTCGACCTGCAACGAGGCGCTTCTCATGCAGAACCTTCTCAAGACCACAACGGATAAAAAGCAGCGCGCCTATCTCATCAACCATTTCCTCGAGCAGTTCCGCACGACGCTCTACCGGCAGACGATGTTCGCCGAGTTCGAGCTCAAAATGGCGGAACTAAGCGCGCAGGGCGTGACGCTGACGGCGGATGTTCTGTGCGAGGAATACCGGAAGCTCAACGCGCTCTATTATGGAGAAGACGTGGTGCTCGATGAGGAAATTGCGCTCGAGTGGGCGCGGATTCCGCACTTTTATTATAACTACTACGTCTTCCAGTACGCGACAGGCTATGCGGCGGCGATTGCGCTCTCAGAGGGTATTTTGAAAGACGGTGAGCCCGCGGTCGAGCGATACCTCGGCTTCCTCTCCGGCGGATGCAGCAAGAGCCCGATTGAGCTTCTCAAGGGTGCGGGCGTTGACATGACGACAGCGGAGCCTGTCAACCAGGCGCTTGCGATGTTCTCGAAGCTGCTTGACGAAATGGAGGCGCTGACGGCGTAAATGGAAGAGCTTTTTCTGCCGGTGCTGCACAGCTTTGAAAATAACAACGTCTTTACCGGAAGCTACGGCGCGCTGCGCTTCAAGGTCACGCCCGCCATCACGATGAAAAACCCGAAGGAGGTCGACATGGAGGCGAGCTCCATGCTCTGTGAGCTCTGGCACGGACCGTTTTGCTACGAGAAAAGCGAGATGGAGGCGCAGGAGACGTTTCCCTTGAGCGAGGAAGGGAAGGAAAACATGCGGCAGTTCCTGCTTTCGCACATCTGAGGTTCATCGCCCGGGCAGAACCCGGACGATTTTCGCGCTGCCCCTTGTCCTCCCGGGGTGAACATGATAGAATAAGAAAAAATGCCGGAAACGGCGAGGAAAGGGAGAATGCGGCATGGAACGAACGGGCGTGGTCTACAAAACCTATGTGGAGATTTTAAAACGCGAGCTTGTGTGTGCGATGGGGTGCACGGAGCCGATTGCGATTGCATACTGCGCGGCAGTGGCAAGAAAAGCTTTGGGGATGCTGCCATCCGAGATCGACGTTGCTGCAAGCGGCAATATCATCAAGAATGTCAAGAGTGTCATTGTGCCGAACACGGGCGGCCTTCGCGGTATCGAAGCGGCTGCTGCCATCGGCGCATTGGCAGGCGACGCAGAGGCAGATTTGCAGGTCGTGTCGCACGTGACGCCCGACGAAATTGCGGCGCTGCCCGGGTACATGGAGCAGACGGCGTTTTCCGTCTCGGCGGCGGAATCGGAGTTCCTGCTGGATATCGAGGTAACTGTCCGCGCAGGCGGCCATTTTGCGACCGTGCGCGCCGTGCAGGAGCATACGAATATTGTTCTGGTGGAGACGGACGCAGGCGTTTTGTTCTCCAAGGATCCGGACGAGGATACGGGCAAGGACGAAGGTGCGCCCGACTATACGCTTTTGAATGTTGCGGACATCTGCGAGTTCGCGGACACGTGCGAGTTAGATGACGTGAAGCCGGTTTTGGAGCGGCAGCTTGCGTGCAACTGCGCGATCGCGGAAGAGGGACTGCGCGGAAATTACGGAGCAGGTATCGGAAAGGTGCTGCTGGCGGCTTACGGCGACGATGTGCGCACAAGAGCGCGGGCCTATGCGGCGGCGGCCTCGGACGCGCGGATGAACGGCTGCGACCTTCCCGTCGTCATCAACTCCGGCTCCGGCAATCAGGGCATTACGGCCTCCCTTCCGGTCTATATTTACGCGAAGGAGCTCGGCGTAAGCGAAGAGAAGCTATTTAGAGCGATTCTTGTTTCGAATCTTGTGACGCTCCATGAAAAGACCGGCATCGGCAGGCTCTCAGCCTACTGCGGCGCGGTCAGCGCGGGCGCTGGTGCGGGCGCCGGCATTGCGTATCTGCACGGCGGCGGCTGCCGGGAAATTTCCCACACGATCGTAAACGCGCTGGCGGTCACGTCCGGCATTGTCTGCGACGGGGCCAAGTCCTCCTGCGCGGCCAAAATCGCGATGGCGGTCGAGGCGGGCATTCTGGGCTTTGAGATGTATAGCTGCGGCAAGCAGTTTTACGGCGGCGACGGACTGGTCGCCAAGGGCGTGGAAAACTCGATCGCAAATTTCAGCCGCCTCGGCCGCGTCGGCATGCGCGAGACCGACAAGGAAATCATCCGCATGATGACAGAATAAGCTTTGAATACGGCGAAGCGCCGGGACAAGTGTCCCGGCGCTTTTGTGCGCACGATTTCCAAAAAGCTGCGAAAATTGTAACTTTTGTATCTAAAATGTATCTGAATATTCACAAAAACTTTGGGAACTGCGCGCGGTTTGGGAGTATGCTGGTAAGCAGTATTTTGGGGATTGTTTGCCTTGCGGGCAATCCCGCGCACAAAGGAGCAGAAACAGTCAATGGAAGAAATGAAAGAAGCCTCCGCCAAGCCCCGGCGGAAGAAAAAGAAGCTCAAAAAAGGCTGGATCGTACTGGCAGTTGTGGTTCTCGTTGCGGCGGGATTCTTTCTGCTGCGGAAAAAGAGCGGCAATACGCAGGCGGTTCTGGCCTCAGATACGCAGGTGCTGGAATATGCCGATCTGGAGTCGAGCATCAGTGCGACCGGGACCGTCGAGAGCAGCGACACCACGAAGGTCTATTCGACGCTTGCCTATCAGGTCAAGAGCGTGCTGGTCGAGGTTGGCGACATTGTAAAGGAAGGCGACTTGCTGGCGGAGCTCGACGGCGAGCAGATCGAAAACCAGATCGCCACGCAGAAAACCTCCATGGAGGTCGCCTCCGGCAGCGCGGGCGCGCAGGTGCAGAGCGCGTATGACGCATACGATAATTTTAAGCAAGGTTTGGACGCGGGGCTCAACGCGAGCCTGATTGGCGCGCAGTCGCAGGTGGATAACGCCTACGACGCGTATGTGAAGGCCTCGAACGCATATGAGCGGTACAAGGAAAACGTGAACCTCGGCGAAAATACGCAGGTTCTTTCCGCGCAGTCTGCAAGAGACAATGCCGCCACGGCGCTCGATAATGCGGAGTCGGCGCTCGATTCGGCAAACAGCGCGTACAAGTCGGCCGCAGAGGCAAAAGACACGCTTCCGGAGCTGAACAGTCAGATCGAACAGGACAAGCAGCGCAAGCAGGAACTCGAGGACGCAGGCGAGCAGCTGTCGGTCGAGTATATCACACTTGTTGTGGAACTGGAAACGCTTCAAAAGCAGGCGCAGACGATTGAAGCAAGCTTCGAATCGGCCAAACAGGGGCGCGAGAGTGCAAAGCAGGCGGTCGATTCGGCGCAGTCTGCGTACGATATCGCGCAGGCGACGTATAACGCAGCGCTTCGCGGGGAAGATCAGGCGCTCAGCGACTATGCCGACGCGGTCGACAGCGCGTGGCGCGCGTATCAGACGGCGCTGACGAGTCTGGATTCCACGAAAAAGGGCACGGAGGACCAGCTGGAGGCGTATTCTGATACACTGGCCTCGGCAAATGCGGGCGCAAATACGGCGGTCACGGAGGAATCGCTCCGGCAGCTGGGTAAAACGCTGGACGACACAAAAATCACCGCGCCCGTCTCCGGTACGGTTACGGCGGTCTATGCAACCGTCGGCTCGAGCGGCTCGGGGCTCCTGTTTGTGATTGAAGACACCGACCATCTCGTTGTGTCCACGAGCGTCAAGGGCTACGATCTTGGCAACGTGAAGACGGGCATGACGGTTGAGATCAAGTCCGACGCGACGGGCGACACGGTCATTCCCGGCACGCTCACGACGATCGCACCCACGGCGAAGAAAAACCAGCTGGGCGATACGGAGAGCTCTTCCGACCCCTCGTTTGAGGCGGAGGTCTCCGTGGATGAAACGAGCTCCGGACTTCGCATCGGTATGGAGGCGCGCCTGAGCTACATCATCGCACGGGAGCAGCACGTGCTGGCCGTCCCCTATGAGGCGGTCTACACCGATGAAAATGGCCAGACCTGCATTCTCGTTTTGCGCGCGCAGGAAAAGGACACGTACCTCGTTGAGAGCCTGCCCGTCACGACGGGGCTGGACGATGATCTTGATATCGCGGTCTCCGGTTCCGGCGTGGAGGCGGGACTGCGCGTCATTACCGAGGCGAAGACGTATCTTTCGTATATCGGAAAGACCGTCACGCTTGCGCAGGCCACGGGCTTTGAGGCGATGGCCGAGATGGGGGCGTACCAATGAGCGGCCGGCAGCTGATTCGCATGCGCGGTATTGTCAAGCGCTTTTATGTCGGGCAGCCGAACGAGCTCGAAATTCTGCACGGGATTGATCTGGACGTGAACGAGGGGGAGTTCGTCTCCATCGTCGGCGCGTCCGGCTCCGGCAAATCGACGCTTATGAACATGATCGGCGTTCTTGACCGGCCGACGGAAGGAACGTACTGGCTCGACGGGACCGATGTGGAGGATGCGGCGGACGATGAGCTCTCGCAGATCCGGAACCGGAAAATCGGCTTTGTGTTCCAGAACTTCAATCTCATTTCGCGCACAAACGCGCTGCGGAACGTCGAGCTTCCGATGATGTACGCGGGACTCCCGCAGAAAAAGCGGACGCAGCGGGCGGAAGAGCTCTTGGATCTGGTCGGTATGGGCGATCGCATGCTGCACCAGCCGAACGAGCTTTCCGGCGGCCAGAAGCAGCGCGTGGCCATTGCGCGGGCGATGGCAAACGACCCGGCGATCATCCTCGCCGACGAGCCGACGGGCGCGCTCGACAGCAAAACCGGCCGCATGGTCATGGATCTATTCCACCGGCTCAACCGCGAGCAGGGCAAGACGATCGTTCTGATCACGCACAATCAGGAGCTGGCGGAGGAAACCGGCCGGATCCTTACGATGCGCGACGGCATTTTATACACAAACGGCGAAAGGGGCGCGAGAGAAGATGGGACTCGGTGAATCGATCCGCCTCGCGCTCGAGGGGCTGAAGGCAAACAAGATGCGCGCGGTTCTGACGATGCTCGGCATCATCATCGGCATTGCCGCCGTCATCGGCATTCTGACCGTAGGCGACGGTTTGTCGGGCTACATCAACGGCACGATGAGCGACCTCGGCGCGTCGACAATTATCGTCTCCTTGCAGGAAAAGTCCCGCGAGGTATCCAGCGACGACATGATGAGCATGATGGCCATGAAGCAGCCCGAAGCGTCTGACCTCATAACCCCTGAGATGGTTTCGGCCATGGAAGAGAATTTCGGCGCGCGCCTCGCGGCGACCGGACTTTCCCAGTCCGCCGGAAGCGGCAAGGCCAAGGACGGACGGCTGTATGCCAACGTTTCGGCCTCGGGCGTAAACGAGGGGTATTTTACGGTCAACGATGTGAAGCTCTCGGCAGGACGGCTTTTACAGCAGAAGGACGATGACGGGCGGCGCATGGTCTGCGTGGTGAGCGATAAGCTTGTGAACAATCTCTTTGACGGCAATCAGGAAAGCGCGCTCGGTCGGGAGCTTCTGGTGCAGCTGACGGGCGGAAGCTACACGTTCCGCATTGTGGGCGTTTACAAATACGAGCAGTCGGCGTTCTCCTTTTCGACGGCTTCGGATAAGGACATCTCGACCTCGCTCTACATTCCGCTCTCGACGGCCAAGCAGCTGGTCGGCGCGGATCGCGGCTTTTCAAATATCACTGTGCAGGCCGCGCTCGGTGAGAGCAGCACGGAGGTTGCGGCAGAGGTCAAGAATTATCTGAGCCGCTATTACCGCACGAATGAAAACTACACCGTCACGGCCATCAGCATGGACACGATGATCTCGTCCGTCGATTCGATGATGAGCACCCTCTCGGTCGCCATCTCGGTCATTGCGGGCATCTCGCTTCTTGTCGGCGGGATCGGCGTGATGAACATCATGCTCGTCTCTGTTACCGAGCGCACGCGGGAGATCGGCACACGAAAGGCCCTCGGCGCGACGAACAACAATATCCGCCTGCAATTTGTCGTCGAGAGCGTGATCATCTGTCTCATCGGTGGCGCGATCGGCATTGTGCTGGGTGCGATCATGGGCTACGTTGGAAGCGGACTTCTCAAAAACGCGGTGCTTCCGAGCATTGGCGCGATCGTGCTGGCGTTTACCTTCTCTCTGGCTGTTGGCGTGTTTTTCGGATATTACCCCGCAAACAAGGCGGCGAAGATGGATCCCATTGAGGCGCTGCGGTATGAATAAGTCCTGTTAAGAACTTGTTAATTCTGCTGTGTGCCGCTTGCATTTGCATGTTCATCACGCTATACTGTAGCAAAATGTGCATGAGAGGAAGTAGCCGGCGAGAAATCGCGACAGATGGCGTCAAAACGGTCTTAGGGCCCGCCGCTGGATGAAATGGCAAAACTCTGATTGCCGCGCTTTGGCGTGGCGATCAGAGTTTTTTTGTTTCCGAGGGAAAACAAAATCCTTTCACGGAACCTGCTCCTATGCATCCAGCTTTCAAAAAAGGGGAGACGTGTATGGAAATCCTGTACAGCAATTTGGGAAACCTCACCTGGCAGCAGGTGGTGATGTGGGCGATCGGCGGACTGCTTGTCTACCTTGCCATCGCGAAGGACATGGAGCCGAGCCTGCTTCTGCCGATGGGCTTCGGCGCGATCTTAGTAAACCTTCCGATGTCCGGCGCGGTCGACCAGTGGGTGAGCGGGCAGGTAGAGCGCGGCGCTTTGAGTGTTCTTTATGACGCGGGCATCGCAAACGAGCTGTTTCCGCTGATTTTATTCATCGGCATTGGCGCAATGATCGACTTTGGGCCGCTGCTCACGAACCCGAAGCTTATGATCTTCGGTGCGGCGGCGCAGTTCGGCATTTTCTTTACGCTGTGTCTGGCTGGTATGTTCTTCGATCTTCCGGACGCGGCTTCGATCGCCATCATCGGAGCGGCCGACGGCCCGACGGCCATTGTTGTAGCGCAGAAGCTGCGGTCCCAGTATCTTGGCGCGATTATGGTCGCGGCGTATTCCTACATGGCGCTCGTGCCCATCATCCAGCCGCCGGTGATCCGGCTTCTGACGACGAAGAAAGAGCGCCTGATCCGCATGCCCTATGAGCAGAAATCCGTCAGCAAGACGACGAAGATTCTTTTTCCAATTCTCACGACGATCGTTGCGGGTGCGGTCGCGCCTGCATCTGTGAGCCTTGTCGGATTTTTGATGTTCGGTAACTTAATTCGTGAGTGCGGCGTTCTGAACTCCCTTTCCGAGACAGCGCAGAAGGTGCTGGCGAACCTCATTACGATTTTCCTCGGGCTGACCATCGCCTCTCAGATGCGCGCCGAGCAGTTTTTGCAGCCGCAGACGCTGCTTATTTTGGGGCTTGGTTTGTTTGCCTTCGTGTTCGATACGGCAGGCGGCGTTTTGTTTGCGAAATTCCTGAACCTCTTCTTAAAGAAGAAAATCAACCCCATGATCGGCGCGGCGGGCATTTCGGCCTTCCCGATGTCCGGGCGGATCGTCCATAAGATGGGACTGAAAGAAGACCCGCAGAACTTTTTGCTCATGCACTCCATCGGCGTAAACGTCTCGGGCCAGATCGCGTCCGTCATCGCGGGCGGATTGATTTTGAACTTTTTTATGAAATAAGGAGGGAAAACCATGAACTTTTATCCCGAACGCCTGCCGGAGCTGCTTCCCTACATGGGAAAGGGCATGCTCGCGATCTTCCTCGTCATGGCCGTCATTATCATAATCACTGCGCTATTAAATCGCCTGACAAAGAAGTAATTTTTCGGGAATTCTGAAATTTTCCGATTATGCGTAGGGGACGATGCCCACATCGTCCCGGCAAATAAACCTGATTTTACGGAAATCCTCGGCGAATTCGTAACTACCCTCGGGTCGATGTGGGCATCGACTCCTACGAACTTCCCGAAAGACTCCAAAAAAACCGTAGGGGCGGACGCCTCTGTCCGCCCGCAGAAAATCCCGTTTTTACGAAAATATTCGGCGAATTCGTAACTTCCCATGGGCGGAAGCCGCGTCTGCCCCTACGAGAAGGCGAAATAAAGCCCCTCGCGCTGTGCGCGAGGGGCTTTTGCGATCGGGTCTATAAGCCGGGTTCTGTAATCGACAGTCATCTATCTAGGCGCATCGTTGCCAATGCGCTCCAGCCACCTCCTCGGAAACAGCCGGGCAGGCCTTGTTTCCTCCACGGTGTTGCTCCGGATAGAGTTTACAGCAACGGACGCTTCCACGCCGATGCGTGCGCTCTTACCGCACGTTTCCACCCTTACCTCGTCGGCGCAAACTTCATATCCTTCGCTTCGCCGCAAGCGGCAAAGCTCATACATTCCGTTGCGCCTCCTCTGCCGTCAAAGCAGGGGCTTTGCCGGCTGTTTTTGCTCAATTGGGAGACATTGTTTTCAGTCGCTCAACTGATATAAAGGACGAGGCGGTATATTTCTGTTGCACTTTTCCTCAGATCGCTCTGGGCGGGCGTTACCCGTTATCCTTGCCCTGTGGAGCCCGGACTTTCCTCATGATGCAGCCGTTGGGCCGCACCCCGCGACTGTCCGTCCCGGTCGCATTGTTATTCTACCTGATTCTTGGCGGAATGTCAAACAAGTTGCAATTTTTTTCTATGGCGGATATAATGGAGGTACAATCTGCTAAAAGAGGAAGATACCATGAACGAGAAGGTTTCTGCATATTTTGATGGTTTGCGCGGCAAGCGCATTGCGGTGCTCGGCATCGGCGTTTCGAACCGGCCGCTCATTCGCATGCTGCTTGATCGCGGGCTCACGGTTCTGGCCTGCGACAAGACCTCGCGCGATAAGCTCGACGAGGAAGTTTTGGAGCTCGAGAAGCTGGGCGCGACGCTCCATGTGGGAGACGGGTATTTAGACGGCGTACAGGCCGATATCGTCTTCCGCACGCCGGGCATGCACCCGGACATTCCGGCGCTCAAACAGCTGCGCGAGGCAGGTGCGGTGGTGACAAGCGAGATGGAGGCGTTTTTTGCGGTCTGCCCGTGCAGAATCATTGCCGTAACGGGCTCAGACGGCAAGACGACGACGACCACGCTCATCTCGGAAATTTTAAAGCACGCGGGCTATACCGTCTGGCTCGGCGGCAACATTGGAACGCCGCTTCTGCCGCGGGCGGAGGAAATGAACCCGGGCGATATTGCCGTCGTGGAGCTCTCGTCGTTCCAGCTCATGGGCATGACGCAGTCGGCGGATATTGCGGTCGTGACGAATCTCGCGCCCAATCATCTGGACGTGCACAAGGATATGGCCGAGTATATCGCAGCGAAGGAAAATGTGTATCTGCATCAGGGCAAAAACGGCAAGCTCGTTGTGAACATGGACAACGAGATCACAAACTCGTTTGCCGAAAAAGCGCCGGGCACGGTAGAGAAATTTTCCCGGCTTGGCAGGCCGCAGAACGGCGTTTGGCTGGAGAACGGTATCATCTACCGCAACGGCCGGGAGATTATGCCCGCCGCCGACATCAAAATCCCGGGCGTTCATAATATCGAGAACTACATGGCCGCGGCCTGCGCGACGGAGGGGCTCGTGTCGGACGCGGATGTGGATGCATTGGCAAGAAGCTTTGGCGGCGTGGAGCACCGGATCGAGCTGGTGCGCGAGCTTCACGGCGTGAAATACTACAACGACTCGATCGCCTCGAGCCCATCGCGGACGATTGCGGGCCTGCATTCGTTCCAGCAGAAGGTCATTTTGATTGCGGGCGGCTACGACAAGCACATCCCGTTCGATGTGCTGGGGCCTGAAATTTGCGCACACGTGAAGACCCTGGTTCTGTGTGGAGCGACGGCGGGAAGGATTCGCGCGGCGGTCGAAAACGCGCCGGAATACCACGAAGGGGAGCCTCAAATTCTGGAGGCAAAGAACCTCCGTGAGGCGGTGGAGCTGGCGAAAAACGCGGCGGCAGCGGGCGACATTGTGACGCTCAGCCCGGCCTGTGCGGCGTTTGATCAGTTCAAGAATTTCGCCGTGCGCGGCAAAACGTTCAAGGAAATCGTAAACAGCCTCACGTAAAGGAGAGACGCTATGCAGCTGGCAGACCACATCCGCAAGGCGCGGCAGATTCAGAACAAATTTTCACATCCGAGCTGTGCGGCGGTGATTGTCGCGGCTGGCTCGAGTGCGCGCATGGGCGGAACGGACAAAATACTGGCGGAGCTCGGCGGGCTTCCGGTACTGAGCCGGACGCTTCGTGTGTTTGACGACCACGATATGATCGATACCGTCATCGTTGTCGCGCGCGAAGAGCAGATGCCGAAAATCAGCCGCGTCTGCTCGCCGTATCACAAGGTGCGCATCGTCGTTCCGGGCGGGAATAGCCGGCAGGAGTCTGTGATGCATGGTCTTGAAGCTGTACCGGAAGGGACGGAGCTTGTCGCCGTGCATGACGGGGCAAGGCCGTTGGTTTCGCCGGAGGTCATCACGAAGGCCATTTTGAAGGCGGCAAAATTCGGCGCGGCGGCGCCTGCGATTCCGGTCAAGGACACGATTAAGGTCTCGAAAACCGGCGGCGTGGACGAAACACCAGACCGCAAGACGCTCTTTGCCGTGCAGACGCCGCAGGTGTTTGATTTGGAGCTTTTGCGCGGGGCGCTGCAAAATGCGAAGCAGAAGGGGCTTACGCTGACTGACGACTGCTCGGCGGTCGAGGCGCTGGGTATGACGGTGCTGCTCACGGACGGCTCGGAGGAGAACATCAAAATCACAACGCCGCTCGATTTGGAGATTGCGGAGCTGATTTTGAAACGGAGGGAAGAGACTTGAGAATCGGACATGGATACGATGTGCACCGTCTGGTCGCGGGACGGAAGCTCATCTTAGGCGGCGTGGAGGTTCCGTTTGAAAAGGGTTTGGACGGGCACTCGGACGCGGACGTTCTGGTGCATGCCGTGATGGACGCGATGCTGGGCGCGGCGGCTTTTGGCGACATCGGGAAGCTGTTTCCGGATAACGACGACGCATACTTAGGCGCAGACAGCATGGAACTTCTCAAAAAGGTGCGGGACGTTCTGCGCGCGCACGGCTGGAGGCTCGGAAATCTGGACGCGACAGTGATTGCCCAGCGGCCGAAGCTTGCGCCGTTTATCGATACCATGCGCTCGAATATCGCGGATGCGCTGGAAACAGATGTAGAAAACGTCAGCGTCAAGGCGACGACGGAGGAGCGGCTCGGCTTTACGGGAAGCGGCGAGGGAATCGCGGCGCACGCTGTGTGCCTGATTCAGCGCGTATGAGCGAGGCGAGGAAGTCACCCTGTTGGTACTGGGAGAAGGGACTGCATGACGCAAAGCTTTTAGATGTCTCCATGCAGGACGACACACTCGTTTTGCGCATAGACAGCCGGAACGCGATGTATGACAATCTCGTCGAACAGATCGTGTTTCTTGATGCGCGGCTCAAAACGCCGCTGCCCGTGCCTACGAAAAGAAAACCGGTTTACTGGATATGGGACGAGCTGACGAAGCTTCCCTTTGAACAGTGGAAGCTGCATATTCAGCTGGAAACGGGCTTTTCGCGGGGAAAGGCTGTGGAGCAGCCGCTGATTGTCGTGTTTCAAAGCGCGATTACCACGCGGACAAATGTGTAAAGGAGGGGCTCGCTCGCAATGGACTACAGAAAAAGCTATCGAATTTACAGAATCGCCGTGTGGGTTTTCTTAGTGCTGGTGCTGTTTGCGAGGCTGGCGGAGATTCTCTGGATGGGAATTGCGGGCATTGTCATCATGGTGCTCGGCATGGGACAGACAGTATTTTTCTGTAAATGCCCGTACTGCGGCTCGAATTTCAACATCCGCGCGAAGCTGCCGAAATTTTGTCCGGCGTGCGGGAAACGTCTGGAAGACTGATTTTTTAAAAGGGAGAGAGGATAATGGATTACAGAATCAGTGAGCGTGCGATGGTGACCTCCTGCGCGGTTGGTATCCTGATCGTCATGCTCGGGAACCGGCGGCAGTCGCTCATGATGAGCGCGGTCGGCGCGGCAGTGATGGTGCTTGGCATTTTGCAGGCGCTTGTTTTTTACAAGTGTCCGCACTGCAAAAAGCGCTTCAAGATCGGCTCCCGGCGGCCGAACGTCTGCCCGTACTGCGGCGCGAAGCTCGAAGATGATCAGCCCGCCGAGCAGCAGACGCAGACCCCGGCAGAGCAGATCGACACGACCGCCGAGGAAAGCGCAGAAGAAATGACAGAATAATTTGCCCCAGACCTCGTAGGGGTCGATTGAGCACATCGACCCGGCGGTACAAACCGATTTTACGGAACGCTCCGGCGAATTCGCGACTTCCCTTGGGGCGATGTGGGCATCGCCCCCTACGCGTAGTTTAGAAAATGGCAAACAAATCCTCCGTACGAGCTTGTACGGAGGATTTGTTGTGTCGATGAAATCAGGCCTTCTTTGCTTCAATGGAGCGGATGCAGAACAGCACCGCGAGCATCAGAACCGTCGAGACGGCGAGCGTCACATAGACGTTCTGCACGAAGCCCGCGACGATGAAGCCGACAAACGAAACGCTCGCGACGGTCACAGCGTAGGGGAGCTGGGTCGAGACGTGGTTCAGGTGGTTGCACTGCGCGCCGGCGGAGGCCATGATGGTGGTGTCCGAGATGGGCGAGCAGTGGTCGCCGCAGACAGCGCCCGCGCAGCAGGCCGAGATGCCGATGATGAGAAGCGGGCTGTCCGTCGGGAAGACGGCGGTGACGACCGGGATCAGGATGCCGAACGTGCCCCACGAGGTGCCGGAGGCGAAGGCCAGAACGCAGGCGACAAGGAAGATGACCGCCGGCAGGAGGCTATAAAGGAAATTCGAGGCGGAGAACATCAGATCTTGCACATATGCGGCCGCGCCGAGGGAGTTGATCATGGCTTTGAGGCTCACGGCAAGCGTCAGAATGAGGATCGGGGAGATCATGGCGATGAAGCCCTTGGGGACGCACTCCATGGCCTGCTGGAAGGTGATAACCTTGCGGGCAACGAGATACACAACCGTCAGAACCAGCGCGATGATGCCGCCCCAGGGAAGGCCGACGAACGCGTCGGTGTTGCCGAAAGCGCCGACAAAGTCGCCCGCGTAGTCCGCGCAGCCGGAGGTATCCACGCCGAAGAAGCCGCCGACATAGAGCATACCGATGGTGCAGGTGATGATCAGAACAACGACCGGGAGAATGAGGTCAAGCAGATGACCCTTGGGGTTGATGACCTCGGTTTCCCCGCCATCGAGCGCGGAAAGATCGCCGGAGGCGGCCTTCTTTTCATATGCCTTCATGGGGCCGTAGTCGAGCTTCATGAGAATGATGGCGATGATGAAGACGAAGGTCATGAGCGAGTAGAGGTTATAGGGAATGGCGCGGATGAAAAGCTCAATACCGCTCATGCCGGTGTTGAGGCCCTCGGCAGTTGAGGAAACGGCAGCCGCCCAGGAGGAGATGGGTGCGATCATGCACACAGGAGCCGCGGTCGCGTCGATGAGGTAGGCCAGCTTCGGGCGGGAAATTTTGTGGCTGTCGGTGACGGGGCGCATAACGGAGCCCACGGTCAGGCAGTTAAAATAGTCGTCGATGAAAATGAGAATGCCAAGGATGAACGTTGCAAACTGCGCGCCCGCGTGGGTCTTGATGTGCGTCTCTGCCCAGCGGCCAAAGGCAGCCGAGCCGCCCGCCGCGTTGACCAGAGCGACGATGATGCCCAGCAGGACGAGGAAGAGGAAAATACCTGCGTTGTCGGCAATTGCAGCAATGAGGCCGTCGTTGACAACCGCGTCAAGCGCGGCGACGGGGGCAAAGTTTGTTGTAAACAGCGCGCCGACGACAACGCCAATAAACAGCGAGCTGTAGGCCTCCTTGCTGATGAGGGCAAGGACGATGGCGATGACGGGCGGCAGCAGCGACCAGGCCGTCTCAGAAAGCGACTTGCCGTTTGCGCATTCAATGGCCGCCGCGACGACCAGAACCAGCATCGCCGCGATGACGATGATGCGCAAGAGCGCATGGGATTTGTTCTTCATGGGTGGGTCTCTCCTTCACAAAATAAAAAATTGCGTCATGACAGCATCATGACGCAACACAACCCGTGGAAAGACGACATGACAGCGCTCCGCTTTCGCGACAGTCCGCAGGATCTTCTCCTGCGTCCCAGAAGACTGCCCACGGGAATGGGGAAGCCCTCTTCGGCGCGCAGCCCTTTTGCGTCCCCCGGTTCCCGCCGGAAAACGGACGCGACTCATGCTGTGCGCAACCTCTATCACAACTGTCTACCATTATACAAACAAAGCAAATCTTGTCAAGTCATAACGAAAACTTTTTGCATCAATATACAAAATATGCAGGTTTTGAAGAACCGGCGCGCTTCGTGTCAAAGCGGGCGTTTTTCGCATACGATGGGCTGAGGAGGAAGAGCGTTATGTTTTGGTATGATTTTTCGTTTCGCTCGCTGACTGCCGCGCAGGATGGGCGAAGCGTTCTGGAGCATGCGGGAATCGGGGCGGAGCTGCTGCGTGCGCCGCAGGCGATTTCCGAGCAGGGGTGCGGCTATGTGGTAGAGACGGCAGATTTTGAAGGAGCGCGGGCGTTTGAACAGTTTCTGGCAAACGGCGTTCGCTTCCGGCGGGTGTTCCGACGGTATGAAACCGGCATGGTGGAGGAAGCGGGCCATGATCTATTTTGACGCGGCGGCGACAACGCTGCAAAAGCCCCCGCAGGTGCGAAAAATGGCGGCCTACGCGATGGAGCATTACGCGAGCCCTGGAAGAGGGGGATATCGCGCGGCCATGCTGGCCTCCGACGCGGTCTATGATTGCCGGAAGGAGCTGGCGGAGCTTTTTGAGGCGAAGCCGGAGGACGTTGTCTTTACGTTGAACGCCACGCACGCGTTGAACCTCGCGATCAAAACGTTGGTAGAGCCGGAAGACGAGGTCGTCATCTCGGGCTTTGAACACAACGCGGTCTGGCGGCCGCTTGTTCAGATCGACGCGGATGTGAAAATCGCGGGGCGGAAGATCTTTGACCCGGACGATACGCTGGAGGAATTCCGCGCGGCCATCGGACCGGAGACAAAGGCAGTCGTATGCACGCATGTTTCAAACGTGTTTGGCTACGTGCTGCCGATTGAGAAAATCGCGGCGCTGTGTCATGAGCGGGGCGTTCCGCTGGTTGTCGACTGCTCGCAGTCGGCGGGGATTTTGCCGGTATCGCTCGGGAAGCTCCATGCAGCGTTTTTGTGCATGCCGGGGCACAAGTCGCTCTATGGGCCGCAGGGGACGGGTGTTCTCGTATGCGGGCATGCGCTCCGGCCGCTGCTCGCCGGCGGGACGGGGAGCCTTTCCAAAAGCGCGTCCATGCCGGAATTTACGCCCGATGCGGGAGAAGCAGGGACACACAATGTGCCGGGCATCTGCGCGCTGTGCGAGGGCGTGCGGTTCGTCAAAAACGTCGGACTGGACGCGATCTGCGCGCACGGGAAAATGCTCGGCCAGCTGCTGACGGCGGAGCTCTCGAGCCTTCCGGGCGTGCGCGTGTACCATGGAAGAAATCAGGCGGGCGTGGTGTCGTTTTTATTGGAAACCGAGGACGCGGAGCAAACTGCGGCAAGGCTTTCATCGCAGGGCTTCTCGCTTCGGGCGGGGCTCCACTGCGCGCCTCTGGCGCACGAGTCTGCCGGGACGCTTTCTTCCGGCACGGTTCGTGCAAGCTTCTCTGTTTTCAACACCGCGCGCGAGGTGCGCGCATTGGCGCAGAGCCTGATTTCGTAAACGGTTCCATTTTTTCCGCGCCGCCCCTTGCTATTGACGCTCATTTGGAGTATAATCACAATAATTATAAGTATCAGCAGGAGTGGCGTCTATGACCGCGATACGCACCTTTTTTCAGGAATTCTGGAACCGCATCCCCCAGATTGGGGTTAATGATATTATTGATATTCTGATTGTTGCATTTCTGTTCTACACCGTTATGCGCCTGATCCGCTCGACGAGCGCGGCGCGCGTTGCAAGAAGCATTCTGCTTTTGCTGGTGGTGACGGGTCTGACGGAGATCTTCAAGCTCTACACGCTCAACTGGATCTTGAGCAAAATTCTGGAGATCGGCGTCATTGCGCTCGTCATCATGTTCCAGCCGGAGCTGCGGCGGATGCTCGAGCGCTTTGGCGGCAGATTCTTCACGAACCTCATCAGCAGCGGCGGCGCGGCCTCGCCCGAGCAGCAGGCGATCGAAGCGACCGTCGCGGCCTGCGAGGTCATGTCGAAGGAGAAGGTCGGCGCGCTCTTGATCTTTGAGCGCAGCATGCCGCTGGACGAATACTTTAAAACCGGCACGATCGTCGACGCGAAGGTCTCGGACCAGCTGCTGCGGAACCTGTTTTTCAAGAACTCTCCGCTGCATGACGGCGCGGTCATCGTCCGCGGGAGCAGAGTTGCGGCGGCGGGCTGTGTGATGCCGCTGACGGAAAATACGCACCTTCCGAGCGATATCGGTACGCGCCACCGCGCGGGCATCGGCTCGAGCGAGGTATCGGACGCGGTGGTCGTCATCGTCTCCGAGGAGACGGGGACAATTTCCGTTGCCATCGGCGGCATGCTTAAGCGGCACCTGGCGCCGAAAACGCTCGAAAAGCTCCTGGTGAGCGAACTGATTTCGGAGCCGGAGCAGAAAAACAGCACGCTGAAGACCTGGCTCTCCGGCCATTTCAAAACGAGGCAGGAAAAACATGAAAAGAAGTAAGCTTATTACCATGGGTATCTCCCTGCTTGCGGCAATCTGCCTGTGGGCATATGTCGTGACGGTGGTGAATCCGGACGGCGACACCATCATCTCCGGGATTCCCGTCACATTTTCCGGGCAGGAAGTTCTGCGCGAGGACCAGGGGCTCATCATCAAGGGCGACTATGACGATATGGTGAGCGTACATTTTTACGGAAAAAATACCGACCTTAAAAAGCTCGAGCAGTATAAAGACGAGATCACTGCTGTGGTGGACGTGTCGAAGGTCCGCAGCGTGAAGGAATATCAGCTCAGCTATCAGCTCACGCTTCCGAACGCCGTGCAGGCCTCCGCCGTGCAGGTCGCCGATCGGAACCCGTCGGTCGTTACCATTCAGGTCGAAAAGCTGGCAAAGCGCGAGATCGAGGTGCGCGGCGATTTTTCCGGCGTGGAGATCGCGGAAGGATACCTTCTGGAGTCGACGAGCTTCGACTACGATACCGTGACGGTCGAAGGGCCGGAGTCCGTGGTGTCGACCATCTCATGCGCGCAGATCGTCATGAACCGGACGAACGTTGATAAGAATATCACCGAGAGCGTCGACTATACGCTTGTTGACGCGGACGGAAACGCGGTCGATATGAGCGACCTCACAACGGATGTGGATTCTATTGAGGTTGAACTCGACGTGGTAAAATACAAGGAGGTTCCGCTCACGGTCAACTTCATTGACGGCGGCGGCGCGACGGGTGCGGACGCAAGCGTCGACATTGACCCGGCTTCCATCACGCTCGCTGGCGACGCGACGGTGCTTGACAGCGTGAATACGATCGTTCTCGGAAACGTCGACCTCGGCGCGACGGAAAATAACGCGGTTTTGTCCTTTGACATCAAGATCCCGAACGACGCGAAGAACGTTTCTGGCGAGGAGACGGCAACTGTGACCATCAAGATCCGCAACAAGAAGACCCGCGTCATCGGCGCGACGAATATTGCCTTTATCAACACGCCCGACGGCTTCGATGCCAAGAGCATCACGCAGCTCGTACAGACGACGGTGCGCGCGTCGGCGACAGATATCGATACCATCGCGGCCAACAACCTGCGCGTGGTGGCGGATTTGTCTGAGTACACGCAGGCGGGTACATATCAGGTGCCTGTGACCATTTACATTGACGGCTACCCCGACGCGGGCGTGATCGGCGACGATTACAAGATCGTCGTGGTGCTCGAAGCGGTCGAATGACGAAAGCTGAAAGAGACTGAAATTCTGAACTGGAGATGTTACCGTGATTAAAAGCATGACCGGCTATGGAAGAGCCGTACAGACCTTTGAAAACCGCGAGATTACCGTGGAGATCCGCTCGGTCAACAACCGCTATCTCGATTGCAGCGTCAAGCTGCCGCGGGTGTTCGGCTTTGCTGAGGACAGCGTGAAGGCGAAGGTCAAGGAAGAAATTTCGCGCGGCAAGGTGGACGTGTTCATCAGTGTGAACGTTACCGCCGGAAGTGACATGAAAATCTCGCTCAACCGCCCGGTACTCGAAGGATATCTGTCCGCGATGAAGACGATTGCGGCCGACTACGAGGTCAAGGACGATATTTCCGTCTCCAGCCTCACGCGCTTTTCCGACATCTTTGTCGTCGAGAAGCAGGAGGAGGACGAGCAGCAGGCGACCCAGGAAATCCTGACGGTCGTCTCGCAGGCGCTCGAAAAGTACGCCGCCATGCGCACGGCAGAAGGTGTGGCGCTGGAAGCTGACCTCAGAAGCCGCGCGAAAACAGTGCTTAGCCTCGTTGAAAAAGTCGAGGCCAGAAGTCCGGTGACGCTCGCGGAATACAGAGCCCGGCTGACGCAAAAAATGCAGGAGGTCCTTCAGAACACGAACATTGACGAGGGGCGCATTTTGCAGGAGGCTGCCATCTATGCGGATAAGATTGCCGTCGACGAAGAGACGGTTCGACTGAGAAGCCATCTTGCGCAGCTGGACGCCATGCTGACGGCCGGCGGCGCGATCGGCAGAAAGCTGGACTTTTTGCTTCAGGAATTTAACCGCGAGGCCAATACGATCGGCTCGAAGGGGAATGATCTTGAGCAGGCCAGAACGGTTGTCGAGATCAAGGCAGAGCTTGAGAAAATCCGCGAACAGACGCAGAACATTGAGTGACGGAGGCGCGCCATGAAGCTTATCAGCATCGGCTTTGGAAGCACGGTCTGCGCCGAGCGGATTTTAGCGGTCATTGCGCCGGAGTCCGCGCCCATCAAGCGGCTCATTCAGGAGGCGCGCGAGCGCGGGATGCTCATTGATGCGTCGTTCGGACGGAAAACGAAATCGGTTCTGCTGATGGATACTGATCATGTCATTCTCGCGTCCGTCTCGCCGGAGATTTTGTCCGCGCGAATGGAGGAGAAACCGGAACCGGAGGAGATGGATCGATGAAGGGAAAACTGTTCGTGGTGTCCGGCCCGTCCGGCGTCGGGAAAAATACGCTTCTGAACGCCGTCATTGACAGGAGGGAGAACGTGCGGTATTCTGTATCGGCGACCTCCCGCCCGATTCGCCCCGGCGAGGTCGACGGTAAGAGCTACTATTTTGTCTCGCGCGAGCGCTTTGAAGCGCTGATTGCCGACGATGCGCTACTTGAATACGCCGAGTACGTCGGAAACTATTACGGCACGCCGCTTGCACCGATTCGAGAAGCGATCGCCAACGGCATTGACGTTGTGATGGATGTGGAGGTCGTGGGCGCACTGAAAATCAAAAAGCGTCTGCCGGAGGAGGCGGTGCTCGTATTTGTGACCGCGCCGTCCTTCGATATCATCCGCAAACGTCTGGTCCATCGCGGCGACGTTGCGCCCGGGCTCATGGAAGAGCGATTGGAGCGCGCGCGCTGGGAATGCAGTCAGGCGCAACATTATGATTACATCGTCATCAACGACGATCTGCAAAAGGCCAGCGAGGAGATCTGCGCCATTATGCTGGCGGAAAAGTGTAAAACCATGGAGCGCATCCATTTGATCAAGGAGGAACTAACATGCTCTACCCCGCAATGAGCGAACTGCTCAAACATGTCGAAAGCCGCTATCTTCTGGTGAACGTTGTGGCGCACCGCGCCCGGCAGCTTTCCATTGAATCGGAACTGACCCACGAGCCGCTGACGGACAAGCCCGTAACCATCGCCATCAATGAGGTGGCAAGAGGCGAGCTGACCGCGACGCTCAAGGAAAAATACCGCAAATAATACTTGGCTGCAAAGGCGCAGGCACTGGCCTACGCCTTCGCGCTTGTTTTTGGGAAAGGCAGGGGAAGACGATGATTGCACAGGTGGCCGTGAGCTGCGCAGTATATGCCATCGATCAACCATATTCCTACCGCGTTCCTGAAAATATGGAGCTTCTGCCCGGTATGCGGGTGGTCGTTCCGTTCGGAAGAGCCAACCGCCGGACGGAGGCCATCGTTCTGACTATCACGACCGGCAGCGAGGAAACGCTCAAGGCTATCTCGCAGGTGCTGGACGAGACCCCTGTCATGGACGACGAGCAGCTGCGGCTGGCCGCCTTTGTCCGCGAGCGGTATTTTTGTACGTACTATGATGCGGTAAAGGCGATTCTCCCCGCCGGGCTCTGGTTCCGGCAGGAGAAGGTTTACCGGATTCGCGCTTCTGCTTCCGACTGCGTGAGCCTGCTTCAGGGCAGGCAGACGGAGACGGCGCTGCTGGCGTTTTTGGAGGATTTTGGCGGCAGCGCGCCGGAAGGAGCGCTCATTTCGCAGATGGAAGACCGCGCGGCGGCGGAGGCGGCCATTTCGTGGCTGCTTTCCAAAAAAATCATTGAAAACGACCTCGAGCTTTCGCAGAAGAGCACGGGCCGGAAACAGAAAATTGCCGCAATTGCCGCGCCCGAGGAGGCCGCGCGATATGCGGAAAAGAAAAAGCGCACCGCGCCGGTGCAGGCGGCGGTTCTCGAGCTTCTTGGCGTGGCGGGAGAGTCCTCCTGCCGGGAGCTGACGGAGCTTACAGGCGCGTCGTCTTCTACCTTCACGAGACTTCAGAAGCTCGGCCTCATCACACTCTGGGAGCAGGAGCCCCAGCCGGAGCTTCTTCGCCCCGCGCAGGAGTCTGCTGCGCCGCCGGTTTTAAATGACGAGCAGCAGACGGTTTTTGACGGGCTTCGGTTGCAGACGCAGGCGGAAAAGCCGGGGGCGGCGCTACTTTACGGCGTGACCGGCAGCGGAAAAACCGCCGTCTATATCAGCCTCATTTATGAGGCGCTGCGGGAAGGGAAGGGCGCGATTTTGCTCGTGCCGGAGATTTCCCTCACGCCGCAGCTGCTCGGAAGGCTTGCGGCGCATTTTGGCGAGAAGGTCGCCGTGCTCCACTCAAGCCTTCGCATCGCAGAGCGCTTTGCGCAGTGGCGCAGGATTCGAGACGGCGAAGCTCGCGTCGTTGTCGGTACGCGCTCGGCCGTTTTTGCGCCTGTCCGAAACCTGGGACTTTTGATTCTCGATGAGGAGCAGGAGCACACCTATAAATCTGAAAATTCTCCCCGCTACCACGCAAGAGAGATCGCCCTCTACCGGGGCGCGAAAGCGGGCGCGCTTGTGCTGCTCGGGTCTGCCACGCCGTCAATTGAGAGCATGTACAAGGCAAAACGCGGGGATTATACCCTATATACGCTCAAAAAGCGCTACAATGAACAGGCGCTGCCGCAGGCACAGATCGTCGATCTCAAGCAGGAGATCCGGCAGGGAAACGCGACGTCCATCAGCCTGCCGTTGGAGGAAAAGCTGCGCGACAATATCATCGCCGGCCGGCAGTCGATCCTCTTTCTCAACCGGCGGGGAAACAGCCGGTACCTTGTCTGCGTCGAGTGCGGCGATGTTCCGACGTGCCCGAGGTGCAGCGTGCACCTGACGTATCATTCCGTCACGCAGCGCCTGATTTGCCACTACTGCGGCTACTCCGAGCCGGCGCGCGCGCGCTGCCCGAAGTGCGGAGGCGCACTCAAAGCCGTCGGAAGCGGGACGCAGAAGATCGAGCAGGAGCTCCACTGGATGTTCCCGGACACGGAGCTTCTGCGCATGGACGCGGACACGGTGACGGCCAGCAACAGCCACGAGCAGATGCTCAAACGCTTCGAGGAGGAAAAAATTCCGATCCTTCTTGGGACGCAGATGGTGACCAAGGGACTCGATTTTGAAAACGTGACGCTCGTCGGCGTTCTGGACGCGGATATGAGCTTATATGTGAGCAATTACCGCGCGGCGGAGACGACGTTCAGCCTGATCACGCAGGTGGTCGGGCGTGCTGGACGCGGCGAGCAGGCGGGCACGGCGATGGTGCAGACCATGACGCCGGAGCACCCTGTCATCAAACTCGCGGCCAGACAGGACTACGACGCGTTTTACGAGATGGAGATCGCCATCCGGGAGCTTCACCACTGCCCGCCATTTTTAGACTTGTTTTTCATCACGTTCACAGGACTCTATGAGGATCAGGTCGTGCAGGCGGCAAAGCGGTTTCGCGATCATCTTCGCGTGCAGCTGAAAACGCCGCCATACGCGCAGAGTTCCGCGACGCTTCTTGGCCCCGCGCCCTGTGTTGTGGCGAAAATCAACTACACGTACCGCTACCGGCTGACGCTGGCGGCGAAAAACGGAAAACCGCTGCGGCAGCTGCTGGATTCGGGCCTGCGCGCGTTTGCAAAGGACAAACAAAATCGCGGCGTCAATGCGTACGCCGACGTGAATTCATACGATTGAGGGGATATTTTATGGCACTTCGCAACATTGTCACGGTCGGAGACCCGGTGCTCACCAAGGTCTGCCGCCCGGTTACCAAATTTGACGACCGCCTTTCGCAGCTGATTGACGACATGATCGAAACGCTCCACGACGCGAACGGCGCGGGGCTGGCCGCTCCGCAAATTGGCGTCTTGCGCCGCGTGGTGATCGTGAACACCGAGGGCGAGGACTGGGAGCTTGTGAACCCCGAGATCGTCGAGGTCAGCGAGGAAGAGCAGACCGGCATTGAAGGGTGCCTCAGCCTTCCCGGCAAGTGGGGCCTTGTGAGCAGACCTGAGTACGCGAAGGTCCGCGCGCAGGACCGGCACGGCGACTGGTACGAATACGAAGGAGAAGACCTGACGGCCCGCTGCTTTTTGCATGAGATCGACCATCTGGACGGACACATGTACACCGAGTTTGCCGAAAAGATGCTCACGCCCGAGGAGCTTGAGGAGCTTCTCAAGGAGCAGGAGGACGCGGCGGAAGACGAGGACGCGGAAGTATGAAAATTGTCTATATGGGTACGCCCGAGATCGCGAAGGTGTGCCTCGAAAAGCTCTATACGGAAGGCTTTGACATTGCGGCGGTTTATACAAAGCCGGACACGCCCAAAAACCGCGGCATGAAGCTCATTGCGTCCGAAGTAAAAGCTTACGCCCAGTCGGTAGGTCTTCCGGTCTATCAGCCGGAGACGTTCAAGGACGATGCGGCGGTAGAAACGCTCAAGGCGCTTGCACCCGACCTCATCCTCGTTGTGGCCTATGGAAAAATCCTTCCCCAGCGGGTGTTGGATATTCCGAAGTTCGGCTGCATCAACATGCATGCGAGCATTTTGCCGTCTCTTCGGGGCGCGGGGCCAGTGCAGTGGTCGATCCTCAATCACTGCGACGAGACGGGCGTGACGGCGATGTATTTGTCTTCCGGAATGGACGAGGGCGATATCATCGAGATTCGGAAAACTCCCATCGAGCCGATGGAGACGACGAGCGAGCTGATGGCGCGTCTTTCCCATATCGCGGCCGATCTTGCCTGCGACACTGCGCGCGCGATCGAAGCCGGAACTGCGACGAGAACGCCGCAGGATCATGAAAAAGCGACCTATGCGCCGATGCTGTCTAAATCGATGAGCCCGATCGACTGGAGCGAAAGCGCGAGATTTGTCATCGACCACGTACGCGGCCTCATTCCGTGGCCGGTCGCGACAAGTGAAATTGACGGCAAAACGTTTAAGATTTTCCGCGTCGAGAAAACCGGAAAGCAAACCGACAAAGCTCCGGGAACGCTTCTGGCGCTTACAAAACAGGGCCTCGAGGTTGCCTGCGGCGGGGGAGACGTGCTCGTCATCACCGAGCTTCAGGCTGAGGGCGGCAAGCGCATGGCGGCCAGTGCCTACTTTAATGGCCACCCGATCAAACTATAAATGGACGCGCCTTTGCGTCCGGAAGGAAGCATATGAGCGCTAGAACAACAGCTCTCTGCGCGCTGATTGCCACAAGGCGGCAGGGCGCGTGGTCAGACGGGATTTTAAAGGAATATGTGCAGCGCGACCGGCTCGAGCGGCGCGACGCGGCGCTGGCAGCTACGCTTACCTACGGCGTGATGCAGAACCGGATGCTGCTGGATCATTATCTGGAGCAGGTCGTATCCGGTGGGCTTTCGCGCTTGCAGCCTGCGATGCTGGACATTCTGCGCCTTGGCGCGTATCAGATCCTGCTGCTGGATAAGATTCCGGACTCTGCGGCGGTCAACGAAGCCGTCGAGCAGACGAAGCGGTACGTGAACCAGAAGGCCGCGGGAATGACAAACGGAGCGCTTCGCGCGCTGTCGCGGAAAAAGGGGAGCCTCAACGAGCCCCGGGACCTTGCGACAACATACAGCCATCCGCAGGCGCTGGTCGACCTTCTGACGGACAGTGTAGGGCGCGGCCAGATCGAATCTTTTTTGCGGGCGGACAATGAGCCCGCGCCGACGTGCTTGCAGATCAATCCGCTGTTATCAGACCCTGATGAGATCGAGCGGGCGCTTACTAAGCAGGAGATTTTGTTCCGGAAGCACCCATGGCTTCCCGGCTGCTATCTCGTAACGGGAACGGGGAACCTCGCAAGGCTCGAGTTGTTTACATCCGGTAAGGTCTATGTGCAGGATGCGTCGGCAAAGCTCGCGGCAATGGCGGCGGGTGTTCAGCCCGGCATGTGTGTTCTTGATACCTGCGCCGCCCCGGGCGGCAAGAGCTTTGCGCTCGCGATGGAAATGAAAAACGAGGGGAGCGTTACCTCGTGCGATATTCACGCGCACAAAATCTCCCTCATCGAAAAGGGCGCAGAGCGGCTTGGCATTTCGATCATTACCGCCCGCGAGGCGGACGCATCGAAATTTCAGGAAGCATTCAAAGACGGCTTCGACGTGGTCGTTGCCGACGTTCCGTGCTCGGGGCTCGGCGTGATCCGCAAAAAGCCGGATATCCGATATAAGGACCTTGCGCCGACGGAGCGTCTGCCCCAGGTGCAGGCGGCGATTTTGGAAAATGTGAGCCGGTATGTAAGGCCCGGCGGCGCGCTTTTATACAGCACATGCACGGTTTTGAAGCGGGAAAATGAGGACGTGGCAAATGCGTTTCTGACGCGGCATCCGGAGTTCCATCTGGAAGCGTTTACGGTTCCGGATGGATTGGGCGGACAGAACGGCGGCATGCTGACACTTTACCCGCACGTACATGAAGCCGACGGCTTTTTCATCTGCAAGCTGAGGAAGAACAAATGAAAGAAGATCTCAAATCGATGACCCTTGCCGAGATGGAGGCGGCGTTTGCGGCACTTGGCGAGCCAAAGTTCCGGGCAAAGCAGGTCTTTGTCTGGCTCCATAAGGGCGCGAGAAGCTTTGACGAGATGACAAATCTCTCAAAGTCCCTTCGCGCGAAGCTGGACAGTCTCTTTGATATCACTGCGCCGGAGGTGGCGCGCAAGCAGGTCTCCAAAAAGGACGGCACGATCAAGTATCTCTGGCGGCTGTCAGATGGCAACTGCGTCGAGTCCGTCGTCATGCAGTACCATCACGGAAACACAGTCTGCATTTCGTCGGAGGTTGGCTGCCTGATGGGCTGCAAATTCTGCGCATCGACGCTGGGCGGCCTGGTGCGGCGGCTCAGACCCTCGGAGCTTCTCGATCAGGTGCTGTTCAGTCAGATCGATTCCGGACTTCCTATTTCCAATATCGTGCTCATGGGCATCGGCGAGCCGCTGGATAACTTCGATGCGGTCATGCGCTTTCTGGAGCTTGTCAACAGCCCGGACGGGATGAACATCGGTATGCGGCACATCAGCCTTTCTACCTGCGGGCTGGTTGATAAAATTAAGCTGCTTGCCGAAAAGAAGCTCCAGCTGACACTTTCTGTTTCGCTTCATTCGCCGGACAACGAGTCGCGCAATAAGATCATGCCGATCAACAAACGCTGGAACGTCGAAGAGGTGCTGGCTGCGTGCAAGGAGTATTACGAGATCACCGGGCGGCGGGTGTCTTTTGAGTACACGATGATCTCCGGTGTGAGCGACAGCCCCGAGCAGGCGGAGCTTTTAGCGAAAAAGCTCTCCGGCATGGGCGCGCATGTGAACATGATCCCACTCAACGACGTGGAGGAAACGGGGCTCCACACGAGCTCCCGCGAGGCCATTGCGCGCTTCCAGAGCATTTTGCAGGCACATGGCATTACCGCGACGGTGCGCCGGACGCTTGGCAGCGACATTGACGCGTCCTGCGGTCAGCTGCGCCGGAAATTTGAAAAGAACGATCAAAAAGGAGCCGCTGATTCTGCCGATTGAACCAGAGCTTCCGGAAACATAGAAAGGGGACGATACCATGCAGCTTTGGGGACTGACCGATCCCGGCAATCTGCGCGAACAGAATCAGGATTCCTACGCCATGCTCTCATTTTCGAGAGATCGTTCCCTGATGATCGTCTGCGACGGCATGGGCGGGGCAAAGTCCGGCAATGTGGCAAGCTCGCTGGCGGTCGACGTGTTCACCGACGAGGTGCGCCGCTGCCAGAAATCGGGGCTTGCACCCGAGCGCGCGGCGGAGATCCTGCGGGGCGCTTTGGAGCTTGCTAATAAGGCAGTCTATGAGCAGGCGCAGCTGAGTGATGACTTTGCCGGCATGGGCACGACGCTTGTCGCAGCGCTGATCTTAAAGGATACCGCCGTCATTATTAACGTCGGAGACAGCCGGGCGTATCTTTTTACGTCCGACGGCGTGCAGCTGCTGACTGTCGACCACTCGATTGTGGAGTATATGGTGCAGCGGGGCGAGCTGACACAGGAGCAGGCCAAGAACCACCCGGGAAAGAACGTCATCACCAGAGCCGTGGGCACCGAGCCATCGGTCGAGGGTGATATCTATATCCAGAAGCTGCATCGCGACGACTGCCTGCTTCTGTGCTCCGATGGGCTGTCGAACGTCATGGCCGATCAGGAGATGCTCTTTGAGGTCGCGCACGGCGTGCGCAAGAGCGATTGCTGCCAGAGACTTCTGCGCATCGCAAAAAACCGCGGCGCACCGGACAATGTGACGGTCGCGATGGCGCTTGTTTAGGGAAGGAGCAATCTTATGGATCAATACATAGGAACGCTGTTGGACAATCGATATGAAATTCTCGAGGTTATCGGGACGGGCGGCATGGCCGTTGTGTATAAGGCCAGATGTAACCGTCTCAACCGCCTCGTTGCCATTAAGGTTTTAAAGCAGGAGCTCTCGCAGGATGAGGAGTTCCGCCGCCGGTTCCATGCCGAGTCGCAGGCCGTCGCGATGCTCTCGCACCCGAATATCGTGAGCGTTTACGATGTGTCGCACTCGAATAACCTCGATTATATCGTCATGGAGCTCATCGAGGGCATTACGCTCAAGCAGTACCTCGAGCAGAAGGGAAGGCTCAACTGGAGAGAAGCCCTGCATTTTTCCACGCAGATCGCAAAAGCGCTCGAGCACGCGCACTCCCGGGGCATCATCCACCGCGACATCAAGCCGCACAATATCATGATTCTGAAAGACGGCAGCGTCAAGGTCGCAGACTTTGGTATTGCCCGCATCTCCTCCGCGCAAAATACGCTCACGCGCGAGGCGCTGGGGTCAGTGCACTATATTTCTCCCGAGCAGGCCAAGGGCGGCAAGGTTGACTACCGGTCTGACCTATACTCTCTTGGCGTCGTGATGTACGAAATGCTGACTGGCCGGCCGCCCTTCGACGGCGACACCCCGGTTTCCGTTGCCATCCAGCACATCAACGCCAAGCCCGTCATGCCGCGCGAGCTCAACCCCGATATCCCCGAGGGCTTCGAGCAGATCACGATGCACGCCATGGCGGCAGATATCTCCAAGCGCTATCCGTCGGCGACGAGAATGCTCGCGGACCTTGAAATTTTTCGAAAGAACCCGAACGTGGTCTTCGATTTTACCGACGATCAGGACGCATTCGACGTCGAGCGGCTCATCAACGACCCCAACTATCTTCCGGAGTCTTTGCCGCGCCGCGAGCGAAAGCAACCATCGAGAGTTTTCATCCCGCAGCGAAAGCAGCCGCCCGCGCAGCCCGCGCCGAGTCAAACGGCAAAAAAAGGTGCGAACGTCGCGCTCACGGCAGGGATCGTCTGCATCGTGCTGGCTGTGCTCGGCATCGGATATTTCCTGTATTCGTACTTTTTCTCCGACCTGTTCAGCCGGACGGAGGAGGTGCAGGTGCCGCAGCTTGTGGGGCAGTACTTTGAAAATTTCGACCAGAGCCAGTACCCGGACCTGACCTTTGAGGTCACCGACTGGCGCGCGAGCGACGCGTATGAAAGCGGCTATGTCATCGAACAGAGCGAGGATGCGGGCACGATGGTCAAGGCAGGCTCTACGATCGAGTTGACGATTTCGTCCGGTATTGAGATAAACAACATGCAGAACCTTGTGAATATGCCGCTGGAAAACGCGCTGGATTACCTGAATTCTCTTTCCATGACGCTGGATATTTCCGTCGACTATCAGGAAAGCGACGTGTACACCGCGGGGTATATCATAAGGACTGTCCCCGAGCGGGGCGAGCCGCTTACGGACGGACAGAGTGTGACGCTCGTTGTAAGCACCGGCGTTCCGGTGGAGCTCGTGAAGGTCCCGTCCTTGATCGGCAGCGACGTGGACGACGCGATCACGATGATCAAGGAGGCAGGGCTCGGTGACGGTATGATCAAGTATGTTGACAGCGATCTCCCTGAGGGCACGGTCACATTCCAGTCCATCGACGCCGAGACCGAGGTCAAGGCCGGAACGGTCATCAATCTGCAGACCTCCAAGGGGCCCGAAGAGGCGCAGGAGCCGCTCATCCGCACGCTCTCGCAGGACGCGGTCGTGGAGCAGGGCGAAAAGCTTACCCTGCAGGTGAAGGCTGAGGTTTCGGACGACGGCGAGCTCACGTACGCATGGTACGTATCGGACTCCGGAAACGTCGCGGACGCGGAGCTTGTCTCCCGCAGCGGCAAGGACAACACAACCTGCGAGGTCGACACCGAAAAGGCCGGCGTGTGGTACTATTTCTGTAAGATCGTCAACACGCTCGGAGAAAGCCACACCTCCGCCAACACGCAGATGATCCGCGTGGAGGTGACGAAGAAGCAGGAGCCGGTCAGAACGGAAATTTCCGTGCGCATGCCGTCTTCGAGCGGGACGTATGAGGTGCTCGTGAAGGTGGGCGGCGAGACGCAGATCGAAGCGTTTACGGTCGATATGGCGGAGCAGTCCAGCCGGTCGATCCACCTGACGGTCGAGGGTACCGGCACACAGACGGTCGACGTGTATCTTGACGGCGTGCTCTATGAGACGATGGAACTGGATTTTGATGCATTGGCAGAATGATGAACGATAGAATTATCAAAGCGCTCAGCGGATTTTATTATGTGCAGACGGAAGACGGCGTCGTCGAGTGCCGCGCGCGCGGCAAGTTCCGGAAAGAGGGCGTTTCGCCGCTCGTCGGCGACCTTGTGCGCATCGAGCGAAGCGGCAAAAGCGGAACCGTGACAGAAATTCTACCCCGGAAAAACAGCTTCATCCGCCCGGCAGTCGCGAATGTCGATCTTCTGGTGCTGCTGGCCTCGTGCGCGATCCCGCAGACAGAGCCGTTCCTCATCGACCGGGTGCTGGCCATCGCGGGTCAGCAGGGCGTCGAGCCGCTCATCTGCGTGAACAAGAACGATCTTGAGCCCGGAGAGGGGCTTGCCGGAATTTACCGGCGCGCGGGCTTTCGTGTTATTGTGACGAGCGCAGAGACAGGCGAGGGGATTGGCGAGCTGCGCGCGGCAATCTCGGGCAAGCTCTCGGCGTTCACGGGAAACTCCGGCGTTGGAAAATCGAGCATTTTAAATGCGCTTTGCCCGGAATTAAAGCTCGCCGTCGGTGAGGTTTCCGAAAAGCTCGGCCGAGGGCGGCACACGACAAGGCACATTGAGCTCTACTGCCTCGGAAATGGCACGTTTGTCGCCGACACGCCCGGCTTTTCCTCGTTCGATACCGAACGGATGGATTTGGTTTTAAAGGATCAGCTCCAGTATGCGTTCTCAGACTTTGCGCCGTATCTGGGCAAGTGCCAGTTCCAGGACTGCGCGCATTTGAAAGAACCGGGCTGCGCCGTACGTGCCGCGCTGGAACGGGGCGAGATCGAGCCGACAAGGTATGAAAGCTACAAGCGGCTCTACGAGATGGCAAAAGAGATCAAGCCTTGGGAGCTGAAATAGGAGGGAATTCTATGTATCTGCAAGCCGTTGTCTGGACGGTGCTGGCGTGGTTTGCCGGGCTAATTCTGGACGCGAATCTAAGCATACAGCCGGCGGGCTTTCTATGCCTGCGCGTGTTGCTTCCGATGCTTTCTATGGGGCTTTGTATTCTGCGTGAGATTCGGCGAAACGGACAAAAGTGAATTAGTGCAAAGCGCCCGCAGAGGTTTCTCTGCGGGCGTTTTCTATGCGTAAATTTTCTGCAAAATTGGAGGCACGGCGGGGATATGTCGCGCGTAGACTGCAAAGAGGTGATTTGTATGTGTCCTCGGACGGAAAAGCTGCGGATATTTCTGCTGGGACTCGGGCTTGGGCTTCTTTTATCGTTTGTCATCTGCACGTGGGTCTGGAAGCTGCTGCTGGCGGCGGGACTGATCGCCATTGCGCTTCTGATGGACAGCTGCTAGAAAAGTTTGCATATCCTTGTCCGCAAGCGCGTATATACTCTTAAGACGAAAGTCTGGGGCGGACTGGCCGCCTGAGAGAACTACAAGGAGTGAGAGTATGGAGCTTGTCTTTGAAGCGCAGTCGATCGATTATTTGCGCCCGGTCTTCACAAAAGCTGCGGCGCAGGAGCAAACGCAGGAGCTGATTGTCCCGGACAGCTATCCGGATTGCGGGCGGATCGTGTTCACGGGCGCGTGCGCGGTGATGCGGGGAAAAGAGGCGCGCGACGGAAGCGTTGTAGTGACCGGCGGCGTGCGCGCAGGACTTTTGTATGTTCCAGAGGATGGAACGGAGCCGCGGGCGCTGAGCTGTTATTTGCCGTATTCCATCCGCGTGGACGACCCGGCAGCAACGGCGGCCATGCAGCTGCAAGCCTGCTGCCATGTGCGCTCGGCGGATGCGCGGCTCATCAATTCGAGAAAAATTCTGGTGCGCGCGGATGTCGTTTGCATGCTGACGGGTTTTGAACAGACCTCGCAGGAGATCCGGACGTTAAAGGACGCACCCGCCGCGCTGCAAACGAAGACGGCGGAATACCGCTGCGTCCTGCCGCGCGAGTTTGGCGAGAAGTCCGTGACAATGACGGAGGATCTGGAGCTTTCCACCGGAGAGCCGGAGATGGAAAGCATCGTGCAGTACTGGGTGAGCCCGGAGATCACCGAGCAGAAGCTCACGGGAAACAAGGCGGTCTTCAAGGGCGTGTTGACCTTCAAGGCGCTCTATCTCACGACGGACGGCGCGCCGGAGACGTATGTGCGGCAGCTTCCGTTCTCGCAGTACTGTGAGCTGCGGGGAACTTATGATGACGACGAGCTGGCGCTCTGCCTGTGCGTGACGGGAAGCGAAGCCGAGCTTTCGCGGATGGAAGACGAGCCCTCTAAAATTCTGCTCTCGGTGACGCTTCTTTGCCAGTGCACCGCCATGCAGGCAAGCGACGTGACACTCACCGAGGACGCATACGCCACAAGAGGCGAGTTTAGCCCGGAGTGGAGCGAGGTGCGGCTTTCGTGCCTCCTTGACCGGCAGACACAGACCGGCACGCTGCGCGGAAGCATCCCCAAGCAGGCGCGAGCCGTCATCGACAGCACGCTCTATCTCGGAGAGCCCACGCAGCAGACGCAAAACGGCGAGGCGGTGTTGACCGCTCCCGCAACGGTGAACATTCTATACATGGACACGGACGGCGCGCTGCAATCGGCCATTGTTCGCGATCAGGCGAGCTGCAAGATCGCGTTGGGCGAGGGCGCAGTCTGCGAGGCGAGCGTCACCCCGGGCAGAGACGGCTTTGCTGCGCCATCCGGCGGCGGGATCGACGTGCGCTATGACGTCAGCTTCCACGCGGACTGCCGCTGCAATCAGGCGCTGCGGACGCTCACGGGCGGGGAGCTTACGGAGGGAGACAAGGGAACGGAGCGGTTCTGCGTTATCGTGCGGTACGCGGACAAAACGCAGAGTCTTTGGGACCTTGCCAAGGAATATCGCACGAGCGAAGCGGCGGTCGCTGGCGCGAACGGAATTACAAGTGGGGAAGCCGAGCAGGGCACGCTGCTTCTGATTCCGGTCTGAACATATCACCATGCGTCACACAGAACAAGGAGGCGGTAACGTGGACGAGGCAAGGCATCTTTACGATCAGATTGCAAAGCGGACCGCCGGCAGCATCTACATTGGCGTTGTCGGCCCGGTCCGAACCGGAAAATCAACCTTTATCAAGCGCTTTATGGAGCAGCTGGTGCTTCCAAATCTGGAGAATACCTATCAGCGCGACCGCGCGCGCGACGAGCTGCCCCAATCCGGCTCCGGCCGGACGATTATGACGACGGAGCCAAAGTTCGTGCCCGAGCAGGCGGTGGAGATATCGCCGGACGGTACCTCGAGACTGAAAGTCCGGCTCATCGACTCGGTCGGCTATCTGGTCCCCGGCGCGATGGGAGCCGAGGAAGAAGGAACGCCCCGGATGGTCATGACTCCGTGGTCGCAGACAGAGCTTCCCTTGGAGCAGGCGGCGGAAATCGGAACAAAGAAGGTCATGGAGGAGCACAGCAGCATCGGGATCGTCATGACGACGGACGGAAGCGTCACGGACATTCCCGCAAGCGACTACGCATCCGCGCAGGACCGCGCGATTTCCGATATGCTCGCGACCGGAAAGCCGTTTGTGATCCTCGTAAACTCCGAGCACCCGGAAAGCGGGGAAGCGAAGGCGCTGGCGCGGAATCTCTCTCAGAAATACGGCGTCGGCGCGCGGACGGTCAATGCGCTTACAATGGACGAAGAGCAGATCGAGGGGATTTTGATGGACCTCATGTACGAGTTTCCGGCGACGGAGCTCCGGTTCTGTCTGCCCGGCTGGGTGCGGGCGCTGCCGGACGATGGAGAGGTCAAGCAGGCCCTGTATGCTGCGATGCGGCAGGCAGCCGGGAAGCTCGGAAAAATCGCGCAGGCAGAGGACGCGATGAAGGCCCTGGAAAATCTCGAGCAGGTGCAGGCACTTTCCATCACGGACGTCGACGCTGGTACGGGAACGATTACCGTTGAGCTGCAATTGCCGGAAACACTGTTTTACGCGCTGCTGTCTGAAAAGACGGGGCTCGAGATCACGGGCGAGCTCGATCTTATGGACATTCTCACCGAGCTTTCTTCCGAGCAGAAGGAGTATGCCCGCGTCAAAAGCGCGATGGAGCAGGTGCGCGCGACGGGGTACGGGATCGTCATGCCGGACGAGTCGGAGCTGCATCTGGATAAGCCCGAGATCATCCGTAAGGGAAGCAGCTACGCCGTGCGTCTGCGCGCCAGCGCACCCTCCATTCACCTCATGCGGGCGAATATTGAGACCGAGCTCAGCCCGATCGTGGGTGACGAGCAGCAGTCGGATGAGCTCATCAAATACTTGCTCGGAGAGTACGAGGGCGACACGGAGAAGCTCTGGCAGAGCAATATTTTCGGAAAATCGCTCTACGATCTCGTGACCGACGGCCTCAATACAAAAATCCAGCGCATGCCGGACGATGCGCGCCAGAAGCTTACAAAGACGCTCTCACGCATGATCAACGAAAACACCGGCGGCATGATCTGCATTTTACTATAGAACTTCGCAAGGTTTTTCAAGAAATCCGCAGGGGCGGACGACTCTGTCCGCCTTGCAAACTGCAGTTCCGAAACGCGATACCCATCGGCAAATTCGTTGGTGCCCAAGGGCGGACAGAGGCGTCCGCCCCTACTAGAGTGAACCTCTTAAAATTTTATTTTCACTTGCAGAAAATATAAAATTACAAGGGGTCGCCCCTACGAAATGGACGGCATGCAAAAAGCGCCCTCCCGGAGTCCTCCGGGAGGGCGCTGACTGGTTTTGGGTATCAGATAATGCGGCGCGCGCCGATGTATCTTGTGTTGTAATACGTCTCATTGAGGGAGTTGACACGAACGCCCGTGGACGGCGTGGAGGCGTGGACAAAGTTGCCATTGCCGATGTACATGCCGACGTGATTGGCGTAGCTGCCGTAGCCGAAGAAGACAAGGTCGCCGACTTGCAGACTGTCGCGCGAAATACTCGTACCCTGCGTCATCTGGTCGTTTGCCACGCGCTTCATGCTGTAGCCGTACTGCGTCAGAACGTAGTACATGAGGCCCGAGCAGTCGAAGCCGGTCGAAGGCGATGTGCCGCCCCAGACGTAGCTATAGCCAACAAAGCTCATAGCGAAGTTCGCGATATCGGTCGCTGCGCCGCTGCCGCTGACTGTGCCGCCGGTCGAGCCGGAGCCGGAACCCGAGCCGCCCGCTTCGTTCGAAAGATACTGGCCGGAGACGTAGGCGGTGTGGCCGTCGTATTGGATACGGTACCAGCCGTTCGAGCAGCTGCCGGTGACGGTGACGGCCTGATTTCTCTTGAGCGTGCCGACCTTGGTGCTGCTGGCAAGCCACGAATCGCGGACATTCAGCGTATCGGTCGCAACGTACATGGTCTTACTGACATCGGTCACGGTGACGTTCAGGTCGCTTTCGTTGACCTCGACGCTTGCCGTCGTGATGTTGACGTTGTACCACTGGCGCACGTCTTTATACGCCCGGAGGAACATGACCATAGCCTCCTGCCGGCTTGCGCCCTCAGTGGGCCGAAGATAGGTGGCGGAGCCGGACTTTGTGCCGTCGACAAACGAATTGGATACGCAAAGCTGCGCAGCCTCGCGCGCCCATGCGCCGATCGAGCCGGAGTCCGCGAACGAGCCGAGGTCCTTTGAGCGCGTCGAGGTGTAGGCGGCGGCCTGACAGAAGTTCTGGATGATCTTGAAAAATTCCTGCCGCGTGAGGGTCTTGTCCGGCTGGAACGTTCCGTCCGGATAGCCGCTCACAATGCCGTATTCATGCGCCTTGAGGATGTTTTTGTCCGTTGTATCCGTAAAATAGTCGGTGCGCTCGAGCTCATCGATAACGTTTCCTGTCGCCTTTTCAAACGCGACAACGGCCAGCTCGCTCATCTCGCCGCGCGTGATGGTCGCGGTCAGATCACCGGTTGTGAAGGAGGCGGGGAGAATGCCGAGCGCCTGCATTTCCTTATAATATGGTGCGAACCATGCGCTGTATTTCGCTCCCGCGGCCATTGCGCCCGTGGAGAGCAGCAGCACGAGCGCCAGAACCAGCGCCATGCGTCTTTTCCAGATTTTCATAGCAGTTCCTCCTTCAGTTCCAGGCCGACCGGGCAGTGGTCGGAGCCGTAGATCTCGCTGTAGATCGGCGCAGCCTCAATCGCATGTTGCAGCCGGTCGGAGACGAGAAAATAATCGATGCGCCAGCCTGCGTTCTTTTCCCGCGCGTGAAACCGGTAGCTCCACCAGGAGTATGCGCCCGCAAGCTCGGGGTTCCGGAAACGGAAGGTGTCCGTAAATCCGGCGGCAAGCAGCTTTGTAAAGCTTTCGCGCTCTTCATCGGAAAAGCCGGGGTTCCCGCGGTTCGGGCCGGGGTTCTTTAGGTCGATTTCCTGATGGGCAACGTTTAAATCGCCGCAGGCGATGACGGGCTTGCGCGCGTCCAGCTCTTGGAGCTTCTCGCGGAACGCGTCATCCCAGCTGAGCCGGTGGTCGATGCGCTTGAGGGCGTCCTGCGCATTCGGAGTGTAGCAGGTGACAAGATAAAACTTCTCATATTCGAGCGTGATCATCCGCCCCTCGTGGTCGAGATCGTCAACGCCCACGCCGTAGGTGACGGAAAGCGGTTCGTGCTTTGTAAAGACGGCCGTGCCGGAATACCCCTTTTTCTCGGCCGAGTTCCAGAATTGAGAATATCCCGGGAAGTCAATCGAGATTTGCTCCGGCTGCAATTTCGTCTCTTGTAAGCAGAAGAAATCGGCGTTCAGCGCTGCAAAATAGTCCGCAAAGCCCTTCTGCATACACGCCCGCAGGCCGTTGACATTCCACGAGATGAACCGCACGTATACCACTCCTTCATAAGAATCCACGTCAAATTATATCAGATTATGACAACCGTGGCAAGTATAAATTTGTAAACAAATCGTAACTATTTGTCATAAAATTTTAGCGCCCTTGTCAGTTGGCGGGAAATGTGGTATAACTGTGGCATGAAAATCAAGGTATTTCTTGCGGTGCTTGCGTGCAAGTGCTGCCGGTCGCTGATCCGCCTGCTGGGCAGAGGCGGAACCGACTTTCCCGGGCGCGTGGCGCTCAAGATCTGTCCGAACCTGCTGGGCTATCTGGCGAAGGACGTAACGACCGTGATCGTTACGGGCACCAACGGCAAGACCACGACGTCGCGCATGATCGAGCAGTCGTGGACAGACGCTGGAATTTCTTTCTTTGCCAACAAGTCCGGCGCAAATCTCTTAAGCGGTGTGACGGCGGAGTTTGCCGTGCACTCGACGATGACGGGCAAATGCCGCTATACGCACGCGCTCATTGAGTCCGACGAGGCGGCGTTCAAGGCCATCTCGAAATTTGTTGACGCGAAGGCCGTCGTGGTGACGAACGTCTTCCGCGACCAGCTCGACCGCTATGGCGAGGTCACGCATACGTTAGACAACATCCGCATCGGCATTGAAAACTCCAAAAACGCGACGCTCTGCGTGAATGCGGACGACTCGCTCTGCACGTCGCTTCATGACGCGCTGCAGAATCCCGTGGTGTTCTTCGGCGTCGATACTCCCATCTACCACGACCGGGTCGACGAGCTCTCCGACGCGCCGTACTGCATTCGCTGCAAGCACGAGTATGTCTACGACTATGTGACCTACGGACACCTGGGCGGCTATCGCTGCACGAACTGCGGCTATCAAAGGCCGCAGCCGCAAGTCCACGTGACAAAGGTGCTAACGACAGATGACGAACATTCCGAGGTCATTTTCGAGGAAAACGGCAGACAGGTTCCGGCGAACATTCATCTGCCCGGCGGATACAATATCTATAACGCCTGTGCGTGCATGGCGGCGGCTTCCGTGATGGGAATCGACATGGAACTCGCAGCTAAATCACTCTCCAGTTTCGCCTGCGGCTTCGGGCGCATGGAAAAGTTCCAGATCGGCGGTACCGACGTGCGCATGATCCTCATCAAAAACCCTGCGGGCTGCAATCAGGTCCTGAACTTCCTCACGCAGCGCAGTGAGCCGTTTACCTTTGTGACGTGTCTGAACGACCGGATGCAGGACGGCAAGGACGTGAGCTGGATCTGGGACGTGGACTTTGAACGGCTGACGGCGATGGGGGGCGCGCTCTCGGATATCTACGTATCCGGTGTGCGTGCGGACGATATGGCACTGCGCTTTCTGTATGCGGGCTTCCCGAAAGAGCGTATCCATGTGCAAAAGGACTACGCGCAGCTCATGGAGGAGGCCACGAGCCGGAAGCTTCCGGTCTTTGTCATGCCAACCTATACCGCGATGCTGGCCCTGCGCGGCACGATCGCCAAGCGGTACGGCTACAAGGAATTCTGGCAGTAAGGAGGGGAGAATATGGAACTGAACATTTGTCATCTGTATCCCGATATTCTGAACCTCTACGGCGACCGGGGAAATGTGCTCTGCATGCGCAAAAGGCTCAACTGGCGCGGGATTGAGGCAAACGTGGAAGAGGTCTCGATCGGGCAGAAGCTGGAGGCCTCCAAATACGATCTTCTTTTCATCGGCGGCGGACAGGACTTTGAGCAGGAGGTGCTGCTTCCCGATCTGCGCGGCGAAAAGACGCAGGAGCTCATTTCCGCGATTGAAGACGGCCTTCCCGTGCTCGCCATCTGCGGCGGCTATCAGATGCTGGGGCAGTATTATAAGACGTGGGACGGTGTGCAGTGCGACTTTACGGGCGCGCTCAACCTCTACACCGTGGGCTCGAAGCAGCGTATGATCGGAAATTACATGTATACCTGCGACGAGCTGGGGACGACGGTCGTCGGCTTTGAGAACCACTCCGGCAAAACATACCTTGGAGACGGCGTCAAGCCCATCGGCAAAGTGATGGCCGGCTTCGGCAACAACGGGGAAGACGGCTTTGAGGGCGCTCGATATAAAAACGTGTTTGCGACGTACTCCCACGGGTGCCTGCTTCCAAAGAACCCGCAGGTTGCGGACTTTATGCTCAAAACCGCGCTCGAGCGCAAGTACGGCGCAATGGAGCTGAAGCCGCTCGATAACAGCCTCGAGACCGCTGCGCACGATTATATGCAAAAGCGGCTTTCTGAAAAGTAAACCAAATAATTTCCTATCGCGTTCGTAGGGGGCGATGCCTACATCGCCCCGGCAGGATGCACCCGTTTTATCGTGAATCTTCGGCGAATCCGTTACTTCCCTTGTGTCGATGTGGGCATCGACCCCTACGGACTTCCCGGAAGTGCCATGACAGCTTATAAAAAATCCCTCTCCCGTTCAGGAGAGGGATTTCTGCTTTATGGCGTATGCGTACAAATTTCGGCGGCCTTGGCCTGCAGGCGCTTGAGGTCGCGGAAGGTGTCGGGGCGTTTCGTCACATCGCGAAGGAGCGCCGACGGGTGGTACATCGCGGTGAACCAGATGCCGCCCTTCTGCTCCCAGGTGCCGTGGTCGCGCGTGATTTTGAAGTCCTCACGGATGAGCTTCATGGCGGCAATTCTTCCGAGGCAGACGATGATTTTGGGATTTAAAAGCTTCGTCTGCCTGCGAAGATAACCGATGCACGCGTCCTGCTCGGTACCGAGCGGGTCCCGGTTGTGCGGCGGGCGGCACTTAACAATGTTTGCGATATAGCAGTTGTGCCGCCCAAGGTCAATGATGCGCAGCATGTCATCCAAGAGCTTCCCGGCGGGCCCGACAAACGGCTCTCCGGTCAAATCCTCCTGCTCGCCCGGGCCTTCTCCGACGAAGAGAATTTCCGCGTCCGTCGGCCCCACGCCGAAGACGACGTTGTGCCGCGTCTGGCACAGGGGGCACATCGTGCATTGCAGACATGTGGCTTTCAGCGTTTCCCAATCCATGCGCGCATCTCCTTTCCGGCTTATTCTTCCCGGTCGTCCCGGTAACGGCGGCGATACTGCTTTTCCAAGTCCCGGCGGCGCTTTTCCATGCGCATGCGGCGCAGGCGCTTGCGGCGAATTTGCAGCAGCACAAGCAGAATCAGGAATGCCGCAATTACGCCCAGAATCAGAAAGACAATCCATTTCCACCAGTTTTGCTGGATATAGGCCGTAGAATTCGTCGCGACAGACGAGAGCTCCGAGCGCGCCACGTCGGCAATGGCCAGAAGGTCCGTTTCGTCGATGAGCTCTTTTCCGTAGTACACCCGCGCAAGCCCCAACTTCTGGCCCTCGGATACCGGCGCTTCGACTTCCTTTGCGTCCAGCAGAATTTCTGTCCGCAGCGCCTCGGGGTTATAGTTTGCAGGCAGCAGAATGCGAACATCTTTTGCAGGTGCGACGGCGACAGCTTCCGAGGCCGCCGAGTTGAGGACGCTTACCTGCGCGATGGGGTAGAGCGGCGAGAGCGCCGTCACATAGGAATAATTGTCAAAGCCGTAGTCCAACAGCTTGATTGTCTCCGGGAAGCTCTCCATGAGAAGGTCCCCGGATTCCAGAATCGTGGTTTTTGCGCCGCAAAGAACGGAGAGAAAACGAATCCCATCGTCCTCTGCCGTTGCGACGAGGCAGCGGCCGGCTGCGCTGGTGTAGCCGGTTTTCACACCCGTTGCGCGGGGATAATACAGGGAGTTACCGGTCGATTCGTAGATTAAAAGGTTTGTGGTTTTGAGCTTGTGCTCTTTTCCGGTTGCGCTCTCGGGGATGACATACTCGGCGGTATCGACGATCTGCCGGAAGTTTTCGCTCTTGAGCGCCGCCTGCGTGATGCGCGCCAGGTCCCGCGCGGTGGTGTAGTGGCTCTCGTCGTGCAGACCGTGGGGGTTATTGAAATGCGTGTCCTTGCAGCCGAGCGCATAGGCGCGCTCGTTCATCATGCGGACAAAGTCCGCCGTCGACCCCGCGATATACTCGGCTACGGCGTTTGCTGCGTCGTTTCCGGAGTGGACCATCATGCAGTAAAGGAGGTCCTCGAGCGTGATCTGCTCGCCGACCTGTAAACCGACGACGCTGCTGTCCTGATCGAGCCCGGCGAGCGCGGCCTCGTCGATGGTGATCACATCCGAGAGGTTGCCGTTTTCAAGTGCGAGCAGGCACGTCATGATTTTGGTCAGACTTGCGGGATACACGCGCTCGTCAGCGTCCTGCTCGTAGACGGTTCTTCCGGTATTGAGGTCAATGAGGAGCGCCGCCTTGGCCGCGACCGTGAAGTTGGGGTCGGCTGAGACGATGGCCTCCTGCGTGGCGGTATCCTCCGCCGGGTCCTGCGCGGCCTCCTCTGCGGCGGCAGTGTCCTCCGAAACGGCGGCCGTATCCTCTAGCGCGTTTTCCGCGGCGGCCAGCGCCGGGAGCGTCAGACAGTTCAGCGCCAGAAAAAGCGCGAGAAGACGTGCAAAAATTCTTGTTTTTTTCATCAATCATCACCATTTTATTGAATCGGCATTGCCGAGAATGCGCCATCTGTGCTAGAATATTATATCGGCAAATGCGTGCTGTGTCAATCTTTGGGGAGGTGAGCCGCGTGGGAAAGCCAAACAGGCAGACGGTGCTGCTGCTCGCAGCAGGGATTCTTGCGGTCGTTTTCTCGCTCGGCTTTTTCGCGGGGCGAAATACGGTAACCTATGAGGTCGCCGCGCAAACGGAGCGTACGGCATCGCAGGCGGCGCAAACCGCGTCTTCCCCGGAGAAAGAGGCGCAGACAAATGCGGAAGCGGCGGGCGAGGAGGCAGACGGAGCGGCAGTCTCGTATCCGATCGATCTCAACACCGCGACGATCGAGGAACTGATGACGCTGCCGCGCATCGGGGAGAAGCTTGCACAGCGGATTCTCGATTACCGCGCGGAATATGGACGGTTCTCCGCGCCGGAGCAGCTGATGGATGTAGACGGAATCGGAGAGGCGACATTTGACGGCCTCAGGGAGCTTGTAACAGTGGAGGATATCGAATGAAAATACTGGTGGTAGACGACGAGAAGCTGCTCGTCAAGGGCATACGTTTTAACCTTGAGAACGAGGGCTACGGTGTGATCACGGGCTCGGACGGCATGGAGGCCGTGGAGCTGGCGGGGAGTGAAAACCCGGACTTAATTGTGTTAGACCTTATGATGCCGCGGCTCGATGGATTAGAAGCTTGCGGGAAAATCCGCGAGTTCTCGGATGTTCCAATTATTATGTTAACCGCAAAGGCAGACGACATGGATAAGCTCATGGGCTTTGAACACGGGGCGGACGACTATCTCACGAAGCCGTTTAATATTCTGGAGCTCAAGGCGCGAATCAAGGCGCTGCTCCGGCGCAGCAAATCCGGGCGCAGGCAGGAGGAGAAGCCGGACAGCAAGCTTGTCTGCGAGCATATTACCTTAGACCGCGACGCGCGCGACGCGTTCAATGACGGAAAGCTCGTCGACCTCACGGCGAAGGAATTTGACCTGATGGAGCTTCTGATGCGCAACCCGAACCGGGTCTATTCGCGAGAGGCGCTTTTGAACGCCATCTGGGGCTACGACACGAGCAGCGATATCCGCACCGTGGACGTGCACATCAGACGGCTCCGGGAAAAGCTCGAGCGCAGTCCTGCCGCGCCGGAGCATATTATGACCAAGTGGGGAGTGGGCTACTATTTCAAGTTCTAAACGGCATCTTCGTCTGTTTTCCAACAGCTCGCAGCTGAGAAATGCGCTGGCGTATATGGTGATCGCGTCGCTTGCGCTGGTGTTTCTGAATATCTATTCGGCGAGCAACACGCGCGAGCTGATGTTTCAGGCCAAATACGCCTCGATGCAGGACAAAATTCAGGTCGTTGCGTCGTCGTTTGAAACGGCAGATACGCTCAGCGCGGAGACGGTCGATCAGGTTATTTCTGTTCTTGGCGATATCAACGTCAGCAGGCTCCTTATCACCGACGGCGAGGCGAAGGTGCTCTACGATTCGTCCGTCCGGCAGAACGCCGTGGGGCAGTATGCGCTTCTGGAGGCGGTCGTGCAGGCGCTGGGCGGGAGCGACGTGTTCCACTGCGCGTATCACGCGGGCGCGCTGCAAAGCTTCGCAGCGGTTCCTATCATGTCGCGTGCAACGCCGATCGGCTGCGTGTACGTGATGGACTTCGACGCGGAGCAGGGCGAGATCATCGAAAACCTCGAGCGGAACATTCTGCGCGGGTCGTGGATCTTGCTCGGCGGCATTGTCGCATGCTCGGCGATTTTCTCTGTCGTCAGCTCCAAGCGCATGCGCAAGATCCTCATGTCCATGCGCCTTGTCCGCGAGGGCGAATACAGCCACAAAATCCAGATGCGCGGCGACGACGAATATACAACGCTCGCCACCGAGTTCAATAAGCTCACCGACCGCTTGCAGGAGTCCGAGGCGACGCAGCGGCAGTTTGTATCCGATGCGTCGCACGAGCTCAAAACGCCGCTGGCCTCCATCAAGCTGCTGTCCGATTCCATTTTGCAGAACGATATGGACGCGGACACGATGCGGGAGTTTGTCAGCGACATCGGAAACGAGTCAGACCGCCTGACCCGCATGACGCAGAAGCTCCTGACGCTCAGCAAGGCCGACGCGCAGACGACTTGCGAGCATGAGGTGGTCGATCTGGGCGAAACGGTGCGCCGGGTGTTCCGGATGCTCGTGCCGCTGGCCGACCGGACGGAGATCAAGCTGACGGCGAATCTGGACAGGGGCTGCTATGTGCTCTCGATGGAGGACGACGCGTATCAGATCATTTTTAACCTCGTTGAAAACGGCATCAAGTATAACCACGCCGGAGGAAGCGTCCATGTGACGGCCCGCCACACGCAGGACGAGGCGGAGCTTCTGGTGGAGGATACGGGCATGGGCATTCCGCAAGACGCCATCGAGCACATTTTTGAGCGCTTTTACCGCGTGGATAAAGCGCGCTCGCGGCAGGCGGGCGGCTCGGGGCTTGGACTTTCGATCGTCCATGAGCTGGTAGAGCGGAATTTCGGAACGATCGAGGTTTCCTCCAAGGAGGGGGAAGGGACGAAATTTACCGTTCGCATGCCGTATTTTGAGCTGGAGGAGGATGACGGCGATGCGTAGGATATTGGCGATCCTTCTTCTGCTTGCGCTTCTTTGCGGATGCACGGGGCAGGGGATCCCGGCAGGGGAGAACCAGCTTACGTTCTATTACCGGCGCGCCGACGGCACGAACGATGAAAGCTTTGCAAGTGAAACAGGCGCGCTCACGGAAAAGCGGGTGACGTTCGGGGGCGATGTCAGCGTGGAGGAAGTTCTGGAAGCGTACCTTCAGCCGCCGGAGGACGAGGGGCTTGTTTCCCTGTTTCCGGACGGAACAGCCTGCACGGGGACGAAGCTCCAGAAGGGCGTTTTGACGCTGGAAATGAACGAGACATACGCGTCGCTGACCGGCTATGCGCGGACGCTTGCCGCGGCGGGGCTGACGATGACGCTCACGCAGCTGGACAGCGTGGACGCGGTGCAGATCCGCACGCCCTCCGGCGCGCTGCTCGGAAGAGCTTCCATGCGCTGGACGCGGGATTCATTTTTGCTGCAGGACACGTCGTGGCTCTATCCCGAGCGGACGGTGCAGCTGTATTTTGCCGGGGCAAACGGCAAGCTGCAAGCCGAAAAGCGCGCGATCTCCTACGAAAGCCCGGAGGACTTGCCGGAAAATACGCTGCAGGCGCTCCTTAGCGGGCCGGAGAGCGACCAGCTGCAATCGCCGGTACCTGCCGGGACGAAGCTTCTGGACGTGCGTGTGACGGGAACGCTCTGTACGGCCGTTTTGTCTGAGGAGTTCTCTGCCTGCGATACCGGGCGCGAGGCGGCCTCGCTTGCGGTGCGTAGCGTGGTCGCGACGCTCTGCGCGCTGAGCGAGATCGAGCAGGTGCAGCTGCAATTGCAGAGCGGGGAAGATCTCGTCTATTGCTCCATCGCCCAGCCGCTGAAGCCGGAGTGGTCGTGGTACAATTAAACAAAAAGCTTCGCAGGGGCGGGATGTAAGTCTCATCTGAGCCACGCGGGCACGAATACCATCATAGAAAGAAACACCGAAGCTGTGAGCAGCAGGACCTCCATTCGCGAGAGGCTATGTGCTTGCAGCTTCGTTTTTTGCTCTGCGTTCTTCCGCTTCCAAACCGCGCGGTAAAGGAAAAGGCCAAGGCACGCGCCCGCCGTGTTTGTCATCAGATCGTTCACGTCCGTGATCCCGAGGCCGAACATCTGCGTCAGCTCAATGGCAAGCGACAGCGCAAACGCACAGAGCGCAATTTGCCGGATTCCATCAAACTCGGCGTACAAAATCGGCAGGAACACGCCCAGCGGCAAAAACAGCAGCACATTCAGTGTCGTATCCACCGGCCCCTTGATCATGTCCACGAACGGGACCAAAGCCAGCCGCGGGAAAAATCCAAACGGCCGTCTGATCCCTGTCACGGCCAGAATGCCGGACAGGTAAAACAGAAACACCAGTGAAAGTCCCATGTGCTGCGCCGTGCGCCCGCGTTTCCGGAAGCACAGCGCCGCGAACCAGAAAATTGCCGCTGGCAGCGCGAACAAAAAGCCCCTTGCCGCGCGGTCAAGCAAGTCTAACATCAGTTCCAGCATGCCTGCCTCCCGCGCTCAAAATTCCGCCTTCTGAAACAGCTGCCGCTTCACCGCCGGAATCGCCGGTTTCCCGTGCTCGATCTCGCGCCAGACCCTTGTGCGGAACAGAAGCGACACGAGGTTTAACGGAAGCCACGAGGCCATAAACAGCGGGAACAGCAAAATCGCGCGCCAATTGTATCGCCCGCCTTGAATTTTGGTGAGCAAACACGCAAACATCGTCATCGCGAGAAATCCGCCCGCGAGCCCCAGCGGCAAAAGTGCAATCGTCTGCGCCGCGTTCGGCTGCACCAGCACCAGCGCGCACCCAAGGAAAAAGCTTGCCGCCTGACAAAACGGCTGCGTCAGCATCGCGAGCATGTCTAATGCGCGCAATCCGCCTTCGTCAAACACACCGCACGCCAAGCTGCCAAGCTGCGCCTGCGCCACGTCCATCACACCGCTTGACCATCTGCGCCGCTGCCGCAGAGAAACCAGCACCGACGTTGGCGCTTCATCGTATGTAACCGCCTCCGGCACGAACCAGACGCGCGTACCCGTCTCGGCCAAATAGGCCGCAAACTCCGCGTCCTCCGCAATCGTCACGCTGTTCCACCCATGGGACTTCTCCAGCACCGACCTGTGCACGGCAAAGCCCGTTCCGACAAGCTTCGATGACAGGCCGCAGTTCATGCGCGCCCGGCTGAAAAAGAAATCGAAGCATGTAAAATACAGCCCGTAGCAGGCGCAAAGGGGGCTGTCTTCCGGATTTTTGACGCGCATCGCGCCCTTTGCGGCCTTCGCGCCTGCGCAGAATGCATCGTTCATGCGGGAAAGAAACGCCGGATCCACGAAATTATCCGCGTCGAAGACACAGAACGCGTCATAGTCCTTCTTCAAAAGCGTCTCAAAAACCTCGTGCAGCGCATCGCCCTTGCAGCGGATCTCGCCCTCCGGCCTTAAAACCTGCGCCCCCGCGCGGATGGCAGCCAGCGCTGTGTGGTCGGTGCAGTTGTTCGGCATGACGTAGATATCAAAGAGCGCTTTTGGATAGGTTTGCCTGAGAAGACTCTCAATAAGCCCGCCGATGACCCGCTCCTCGTTGCGCGCGGCGATCACGCAGGCAAAACGCATGTTAGGGTTTGCCCGCGGAATCGGCTTCGGTTTTTTGAGCGCAAACAGCGCCACGACCAGAAAATAGAGGCTTGCCAGCTTCAAAAGAAGCATCGCCCCGGAAATTGCGTTCTGCATTGCTCTTCCCCCCGTTTTTCTTGTTTTTCTACAGTATACCAGTGTACGCGGGAGAAGATTTAAACCGGGCTTTAAGATGAACCTCCGGAATGTTTAAGATTTGTTTAACGCATTCTAAACGGATAATCATAACCACCGGCCGTGCCGGTGGTTTGCACTAGCCCCCTTGGGGCATGACCCGGGCTGAGCCTATAGGCTCGTCGAAAAGTCTGCCAACCGCGCAGTTTTCCCGGGCTGCCCCTAAAGGGGCTTTTGCTTATTTGCCTCCTCTTACCGGCTCACCCGTAAACGGGTCTACGAACTCCTTAATGCTGAGCTGGTCATCTGTGTAATCTTCTTGGAGCTGATTTCTGATATACTCCTCTATTGCGCGCCTATTTCGTCCCACTGTGCTGACGTAATATCCCCGGCACCAGAAATGCCGGTTCCCATACTTGTACTTGAGATTTGCATACTTTTCATAGATCATTAAGCTGCTCTTTCCCTTGAGATATCCCATAATCTGCGATACGCTGTATTTCGGAGGTATGGATACGAGCATATGGATATGATCCTTGCACGCTTCTGCTTCGTGGATCTCGATACCCTTATATTCGCACAGCTTTCTGAGCATCTGTCCGATATCCTGTTTGATCTTTCCGTATATGATCTGTCTCCTGTATTTCGGCGCAAATACGATATGATTGTTTCCTATTAGGAACGCTGTAAATACAAGGCTTTTCGGAGCCTACGAACCCAAAAAAATAATATTTGATCTATCACATTACACAAAAAGCCGTCCGGCGTTCAAATCGGGCGGCTTTTTTGCGTGGATAGACCGGAAGGAGGCGGAAAAATAATTACAGAAATTTAACCCGCAAAATTGTGCAACTTTCACGAAAAGGAGGATAGTGAATGGCAGATGAAAAATTGAACACAGGCCCCGGTGAGGAGAAGCTCCCGGAGGCT